>ERZ808041.184-NODE-184-length-65142-cov-14.499654_pt1 | contig 65142 bp, 60 predicted proteins | sample MGYA00380192_ERZ808041 | MGnify/ENA primary metagenome ERZ808041 (study PRJEB31490, sample SAMN06133412) | mouse gut metagenome | isolation source: Z1_1 | host: mice | place: China: Chengdu | collected 2015-05 ...
GAAATTGCGTCCTATTGCAGAAAAGCACTGCGTGCACAGATGCGCAGCTAACGCGCGCGGAACAAAAGCTGCGCGGGTAGAGAAGTTGAAGCGCGAGAGTGTGCGAAGCGCACTTTTGTTCTACAGAGTCTTCTTATTGATATAATTTGTCTTGTACTTCGAGTAGACGATCTTCTGACTCTGGTAAAGTCCGAAATAGCCCGACAGCATATAGCTGAACGCGACGGCGAGCAGGAAGTAGGGCATTCCGTCGTAGCCGAACAACTCAAAACTGATGAGCAGCGAGGTGATCGGGCAATTCGTCACGCCGCAGAATACGGCGGACATACCGACCGCGGTGCAAAGTGTCGGAGAGAAGCCCAGGAGATTGCCGAAGAGACAGCCGAAAGCGGCTCCGGTAAAGAGCGATGGCACGATCTCGCCGCCCTTGTAGCCCGCACCGAGGGTTGCCGCGGTAAAGAGCATCTTTAAGAGAAATGCTTCCGGGCGCACCGAACCGTCCATGCACTTTGCGATGATGTTGATTCCGGTGCCGTTGTAGGTCTGGTCGCCGACGAGCAGGGTCAGCACAATCACCACGCAGCCGCCTGCGAAAACCCGTACATAGGCATTCGGAAAAAGCTTCTTATATAGACGGCCCGATTGGTGGAGCATCACACAGAAGAGAATGCTCACGAGCGCGCAGAGAATCGCGAGAAACGAAATCTCCACCGCTGAGGTAACAGTAAAAGACGGAATCCTGCCAAGCGGGAAACCGTCGGGGGTCACGCCGAACGATGTGGCGATCGCATGTGCGATCAGAGAAGAAATCACGCAGGGGACAAGCGCCGCATAGTACATGATCCCTACGCTGACGACCTCCATCGAGAAGATCGCCGCCGTCATCGGTGTGCCGAACATTGCGGAAAATGCCGCACTCATGCCGCACATAATCATAATGTGCTTGTCCTTCTCGTCAAAATGAAAAAGCTTCCCGAGCGCATTTCCGATGCTGCCGCCAAGCTGTAAGGCAGCGCCCTCGCGTCCGGCGGAGCCTCCGAAAAGATGCGTAATCAGTGTCGAGATAAAAATAAGCGGCGCCATGCGAAGCGGCAGCTCGTCGCCGGAATGGATGGCGGAGAGCACCAGGTTGGTTCCGGTATCGCGCTCGTCATGCAGCAGCCTGTACGCGCCGACAATCAAAAGACCGCCGATCGGGAGCAGGAAAATCAGCCACGGATTCTTCGTGCGGACTAATGTGACAAGCCCCATTGCGAGATAAAAGAGCGTGCCCGCAGAGCCGACGACGATGCCGGAAAGGACTGCAAAAACAACCCATTTGACGGAAGCTTTCGCACGCTCGAAATTATGTCTGACTTTGTGCCTGATGATTTCTTTCATAGTAGATGACGATACCTTTCTAAACATACTTATATAAAAATTTTAGCATTTCCTTAACCGTTTTACAACAGAAAGCTGTCATGAAATGACAAGAAAAATTGTCAAATCGTGTAGAAAAGGCGTTGACAAGGAAAGTTGTCATTGATATAATTATGCTGACAAGAAAAGTTGTCACAACAGGATAAGGCGAAAGGCGGAATGGCATATGCCGTTATATAATAAGTTGAAGGAATATCGGGCGAAAATAGATGTGAATCAGCAGGAGATGGGACAGTTGGTCGGCGTGTCCAGACAGACGATCAGCCAGATTGAGCGGGGGGATTATTCGCCGTCCGTGACGCTGGCGCTCAAGATCGCGAAGGTGTTCGACGTTCCGGTCGAGGAGATTTTCACGTGGGTGGAAGAGGAGGAGAACAAAGATGCAGGCGCAGGAAGAGAAGGGAGTTTGCGGCATGAGAGATGAAAAGGTAATTGAGAATACAAAGGTAAATGAGAACAGACGGGAGGATAAGCGGTTCTTTAAGAAATTTATCATAGTACTCGTGCTCGCGACGGTCGGCGGGGGAATTGTGGGAGCGGCGTCGCAAGTTGTGGCGGAAGGCGTGGCGGGAGCGGCAGATCGTCTGCTTTCGGCGTTTTTGTTGGTGGCGCCGTTTGGTAATCTGATTCTTACGCTGCTGCTTCTGGTATGGTATATCGCAGTGTTTGGGGGTCTGCGGAAACGGTTTCTTGCATGGGACGGCGAGGATGAAGAGACGATCGAAAGTATTGAGGGGAAGCTTTCTGCCGGAATGATTTTGACAAGTATCGTGTCTATTCTGAGCTACTTTTTTATGGGGGCAGGCTTTTATGCGATCGCCCATTTCGAGATGGATCCGTATCAGGTGATGTCATTGGTTCGTCTGGCGGCGGTATTCGGCGGTCTTATCTGTGTGATGGTTCTGATGACCGTTATGCAGAAGAACATCGTGAATCTGATCAAGGAGATCAATCCGGAGAAGCAGGGCAGTGTTTATGACACGGGCTTTCGGAAAAAATGGAGTGCCAGCTGTGACGAGATGGAGCGGATGCAGACCTACGAGGCGGGATTCTATGCGTATCAGGTCGGCGCGTATACCTGTATCGTATTGTTTCTGGTCTGTTTTGTAGGCATGCTCACATGGGACTGGGGACTCCTGCCGCTTGCGATGGTACTGCTTGTCTGGCTGGTGCAGACCGTTGCGTATGGGATAAAGTGCAGGGAGCTGTCGGGTCACGGAAAGAAGCAGAAAAAGGGTGTCTGAGAAAATCAGGCATCTTTTTTTATGCAAAACATATAAAAAAGGAAGTGCAAACTTAGCAAAAATATGGAAAATACCAATTAGGTATTGCATTTTTCAGTAAGCGGCAATATAATTTGACTATCAACTGAAAACGTTACCGAGAATGTTGCCGAAAACAGTACCGGAAACAATACCGGAAGCGTTTCAAAGAAAAGTTGAACAACAATATTTAGGGAGGAAATTTTTTATGAAGAGAAAAGTATTATCCGTAATGCTTGCAAGTGCAATGCTTGCTACCATGTTCGCAGGATGCGGCAACGACACTGACGCAGCAGGTGATGCGGGAACAAACGCACCGGCAGGAGACGCGGCAGCTTCCACAGAAGCGGCTGACGCGGCTGACGCGGCAGCACCGACAGCATCGGGCGAGGGCCAGGTTTACTACTTGAACTTCAAGCCGGAGCAGAACGATGCATGGCAGGAGCTTGCAGCTACTTACACGGAGCAGACAGGTGTTCCTGTAACGGTTATCACCGCGGCAGACGGAACTTACGAGCAGACCTTAAAGTCTGAGATCGCTAAGACCGAAGCTCCTACTTTATTCCAGGTAAACGGACCGGTCGGACTTGCAAACTGGAAGGATTACTGCATGGATCTTTCAGGCAGCGAGCTTTACTCTCACCTGACCAGTGAGGATTACGCATTAAAGAATGACGCGGGCGAGGTATCCGGTATTGCATATGTAATCGAGACCTACGGTATTATTTACAATAAGAAGATCTTAAGTGATTACTGTACATTAGAGAACGCAGTGATCTCTGCGCCGGAAGACATCAACAACTTCGAGACTTTAAAGGCAGTTGCGGACGATATTCAGGCAAGACTTGACGAGATGAACGATACCTTCGGTTATGAGTTAAAGGGAGCGTTTACTTCCGCAGGTATGGACGGATCTTCCGACTGGAGATTTAAGACGCACCTTGCAAACCTTCCGATCTATTATGAGTACAAGGATAAGGGTATTGATGCCACAGACGCAATCGAGGGCACATACCTTGACAACTACAAGCAGGTATGGGATATGTACATCACAGATGCAACCTGCGAGCCGGGTCTTCTTTCCAGCAAGACAGGTGACGAGGCTGAGGCTGAGTTCGGTATGGAAGAGGCAGTATTCTACCAGAACGGTACATGGGAGTACGGCAACCTGACAAACGATGACAACGGTTATCTTGTAACAGCAGAGGATATGGGCATGATGCCGATCTACATTGGTGCAGAGGGCGAGGAGAATCAGGGACTCTGCACAGGTTCCGAGAACTACTGGTGTGTAAACAGCCAGGCATCCGCTGAAGATCAGCAGGCTACGCTTGATTTCCTGAACTGGGTAGTTACCTCTGATGAGGGTCGTGATTCTATGGCAAATGTTATGGGATTCACCACACCGTTCGATACCTTTGCTGACGGTTACACAGCAGACAACGTATTCATCCAGGCAGACGCAGCATACACCGAGGCAGGTAAGTACTCCGTAACATGGAACTTCTCTACCATTCCTTCCGAGACATGGAAAGACGGCGTAGGTTCCGCATTACTTGAGTATGCACAGGGCACAGGCGACTGGGATGCAGTTGTAAGCGCATTCGTTGACGGCTGGGCAACCGAGTACGCAGCAACACACTAATCCATGTGTGACATGGCGTCTTAGACAGACACATAGTGTTTAAAAGGGGTGGGCGCTAACGCTGCCCATCCCTTTTTTACCCTGATGATAGAAGGCAGGGTATGTGATGTATGGTAAAAGAGAGGATAAAAGATCATGGAGAAATCAATTAAAAAATATTTTCCAATTTTTGCACTCCCGACTATGGTGGCTTTTACTCTTGGATTTATAGTTCCTTTTATTATGGGTATCTACCTGTCGTTCTGTGAGTTCACAACAATTACGGATGCCAAGTTCGTAGGGCTGAAAAATTACATCCGAATATTTTCAGATTCGACATTTACGCATGCACTGTGGTTTACGGCATTATTTACGGTTGTCTCCGTACTTGCCATCAACGTGCTTGCATTTGCGATTGCGATGCTCTTAACAAAGGGAATTAGGGGCACCAATGCGTTCCGTACCGTATTTTTTATGCCGAATCTGATCGGCGGTATCGTATTAGGATATATCTGGCAGATTTTATTGAACGGAATTTTAGGACATTTCGGAAAGACGCTTACATATTCGGCTTCTTACGGATTCTGGGGACTTGTCATCCTCATGTGCTGGCAGCAGATCGGTTACATGATGATCATCTATATCTCCGGTATCCAGAATATTCCGGGCGAACTGATCGAGGCCGCGAAAATCGACGGGGCGACGGCTCCGCAGGTACTTCGTTATGTGACGATCCCGATGGTAATGCCGTCGATCACAATCTGTACGTTCCTCACATTGACGAATTCCTTCAAGCTGTTCGACCAGAACCTTGCATTGACGGCGGGTGAACCGTCCAACAGCTCCCAGATGCTTGCGCTCAACATTTTTGAAACCTTCTATACGAGAACCGGTTGGGAAGGCGCAGGTCAGGCGAAGGCGGTTATCTTCTTCATAATCGTAGCGATAATCGCAGTTGCACAGAATAGGATCACCAGAAGCAAGGAGGTGCAGCAGTAATGGCAAAGAATACAGATAATCAGGTAAGCGCAGTCAGAAAAGCGAAGCACGGATGGCTTCTCACACTGATTTTCACATTGATTGCAGTACTATGGCTGTATCCGATTTTTTTGGTAGTCATCAATGCAGTTAAGAAAAAGGCATTTATCACGAGAGAGCCGTTTGCGCTGCCGGATGGGCGTTCCTTCTTCGGACTTAAGAACTTTGTGAGCGGTATCGAAAAGACGAATTTCTTCTCTGCAATGGGGAATTCCGTCATCATCACCGTAGGTTCCGTTATCGTTATTATCGTATGTACCGCGATGTGCGCATGGTACATTAACAGAGTCAAAGGAAAAATCTCCTCAGCAATGTATACGGGATGTCTGTTTGCAATGATCGTGCCGTTCCAGATGGTAATGTTCTCATTGTCCAAGCTGGCTAATATGATGCATTTGAGCAATCCGATCGGAATTATTGTCGTGTACCTCGGTTTTGGCGCAGGGCAGGCGGTATTCATGTTCAGCGGTTTTGTCAAGAGTATTCCGCTCGAGATCGAAGAGGCGGCGATGATCGACGGCTGTACGCCGCTCCAGACATTTTTCCAGATCGTATTCCCGATTATGAAACCGACCACGATTACGGTCGCGATCTTAGAGGCAATGTGGATCTGGAACGATTACCTTCTTCCGTATCTGGTACTGGATCTGAAGAAATATAAGACGATTCCGATCGTTATCCAGTATTTGAAAGGCGGCTACGGCGCAGTAGACTGGGGAACGATGATGGCAATGTTGGTTCTTGCGATTATTCCGATCATTATTTTCTATGCTGCATGCCAGAAATATATTATTGAGGGAGTAGTTGCAGGTGCCGTAAAAGGTTGATATAATGTACATAATATGTCAATTTATGTAAAATAATGACGCATAGATTGGCAGTGTACAGTTGAATTTGAAACAGGCAGGAAAAGAGTATGGTCACAATCAAGGATATCGCCAGAGAATCGGGTTATTCTGTCAGCACCGTTTCCAGAGTCTTGAATCACAGGAGCGATGTCAGCCCGGATGCGAAGCAGAAGATTGAAGCGGTGGTGACGAAGTTCAACTTCGTTCCCAATAATAATGCGAAGCATTTGAAGCAGAATAATTCGAAGTCGATCGGCGTAATGGTCAAGGGTATCTCCAATATGCTGTTTGCCAGCATTGTAGAGGAGATTCAGCGCATGATAGAGAAGACGGAATACACGCTGGTGGTATCTTATCTCGATGAGGATGCAGATGAGGTAGAGCAGGCGATTCTGCTTTGCCGTGAGAGAAAGCCGTTAGGGTTATTGTTTCTCGGCGGTAATCCCGACTATTTTAAAAAAGGATTTGCCGGAGTCGATGTACCCTGCGTACTGGTGACGAACCGGGCGAATCAGATGGAGTTCCGGAATTTGTCGAGCGTGGCGACGGACGATGTGGCTGCGGCGCGGCGCGCGGTGGATGTGCTGTTTGATGCAGGACATGAGAAGATCGGTATTTTGGGTGGTGATTTTACCAAGTCTTACACAAGCTATCAGCGCCTGAGAGGATGCAGTGACAGCTTTGCGGCGCATGGGGCGGTATTTGACGCCGACCGATGCTATGAGAAGGCACGTTTCTCATTTGACAGCGGATATCGGGGGATGGAACGTCTGGTGACGAAGTTTCCGGACATCACGGCGGTCTTCGCCATGTCGGACGTCACGGCGATCGGTGCGATCCGGGCGCTCCGCGACAGAGGACTTCGGGTGCCGGAAGATATTTCGGTGATCGGCTTTGACGGCACGACGTTGGCGGAGTATTATAATCCGAAGCTTGCGACGATCAAACAGCAGTATCAGAGGCTTGCAAGCAGAAGCATTGAGATTTTGTTTGGACAGATTGAATTAAAGAAAGAACCGATTCACGAGATCGTTCCGTTTGAGTTCGTGAACGGCGAGAGCATCCGGGTCATAGAACACGGATGAGGCGGCATCGCCGGTGCGGGTACAAACCGCAGACAGCAGTATATTTTGGAGGGTGCAATTGTTATGAGAAGTAGTGGTGTATTAATGCACATTTCTTCCCTGCCTTCGCCTTACGGCATTGGCACGATGGGAAAGGAAGCCAGAAGATTTGCAGATTTTCTGGAGAAAGCGGGACAGAAGTATTGGCAGATTCTTCCGATCTGCCCGACAAGCTACGGGGATTCTCCGTACCAGTCATTTTCAAGTTTTGCGGGAAATCCGTATTTTATTGATCTGGAGTATCTGTGCAGGGAGAAGCTTCTTAAGAAAGCGGAGTGCGAGTCATTTCCGTGGGGCAAAAAGGCGACGGCAGTCGACTACGGTGTGATGTATGAGTCGCGCTATAAGCTTCTGAAGCTGGCATACGCTCGTTTTGAGAAGAACGAGCCAAAGGAATTTGCAGCATTCTGTGAGAAGGAAGCCGACTGGCTTTCCGATTATGCGCTTTTTATGGCGCTTAAGGATGCGAACGACGGAAAAGCATGGTTCTTCTGGGATAAGGAGCTTAAGACCAGAGAGCCGGAAGCGTTAGAGAAAGCCCGTGTTGCTTATGCCGGGGACATCCGTTTCTATCAGATGCTGCAGTATCTTTTCTTCAAGCAGTGGCGGGATTTGAAAGCGTATGTCAATGAGAAGGGCATAGAGATCATCGGAGATGTCCCGATCTATGTGGCGGGTGATTCTGCGGACGTGTGGGCGAATCCCAAGCAGTTCTATCTGGATGAGGACTTAAATCCGATCGACGTGGCAGGGTGTCCTCCGGACGCATTTTCCGAGGACGGTCAGCTCTGGGGCAATCCGTTGTTCCGCTGGGATGTGATGAAGAAGGACGGCTATTCGTGGTGGACGAAGCGCGTTGCCGCAATGTCCAGGCTTTATGATATCGTCCGCATCGATCATTTCCGTGGATTTGATTCTTATTATGCGATTCCGGCGAAGGATAAGACGGCAAAGAACGGCGAGTGGCGCGAAGGACCGGGAATGGATTTATTTAAGGTTCTGGAGAAGAAGCTCGGCAAGCTGAACATTATTGTGGAGGATTTAGGTTTCCTCACACCGTCCGTATTAAAGCTCGTGGCGGACTCCGGTTTCCCGGGCATGAAGGTTATCCAGTTCGCATTCGATTCGCGCGAGGGCAGCAACTATCTGCCGCATACATATACAGAGCACTGTGTCGTATATACGGGAACGCATGACAATGATACACTGCTCGGATGGATGAAGACCGCGCCAAAAAAGAGTGTGAAGTTCGCGAAAGAGTACCTGAACCTCACCGAGGAAGAGGGCTACAACTGGGGCATGATGCGCGGGGCATGGTCATCGGTCGGCGAGCTCGCCATTGTCCCGATGCAGGATCTGATCGGACTGGGACATGAGGCGCGCATGAATACACCGTCCACGCTCGGCGGCAACTGGCAGTGGCGTGCGACCGCAGACCAGATTACGAATAAGCTTGCAAAGCGTTTATACTATTACATGGAGATGTATGGACGCCTTCCGGTGAAGGAAATTGAGGAAGAGGAAGAAGCGGAAGCAGGAGCGGAGAGCGCGGTTAAGACAAAAGCGGATGCTGCGGTAAATGCAGAGGCATAGGTGAAGCTGAAGGTGGATGCTGCGGTAAATGCAGAGGCATAGGTGAAGCCGAAAGCGGACATATTGTAATTTTGAGATTTCTGTGATAAACTGAACAAATCTGGCACAGCAGTAAACGTCCATCCGGTGTATGCCTGGTGGACGTTTTATCTTGCGCAATAGGAGATTGTGCCGTCGGAAATTTGGAGTGCGAAAGTGCGCGATGTACACTTTTGTTCTTGGGTGAAAGTTACGTAGGAGAACAGATCAATGCTATATTTTATTGTAAATGAGAAGTCCAGAAGCGGGAAGGGCGCTGCCGTCTGGCGGGAAGTGCAGGAGACGCTTCATGCAGAGAAGGTTGCGTACAAGGCGTGGGTGACGGAGTATGAAGGGCACGCCCTCGCTCTGGCGCGGGAAATCTGTGCACGGGATGATGATGACATTTGTCTCGTCGCGTTGGGCGGAGACGGAACCGCGAACGAGGTCATCAACGGTATCACGGATTTTGAGAGGGTAAGGTTCGGCGTGATCCCGACAGGGTCGGGAAACGACATGGCGAGAGGGCTTGGAATTACAGGAAACCCGACTGAGAATCTGAAACGGATACTTGCGTGCATGCAGACGGATAAGGCACAGTGCCGGACGATCGATCTGGGGGAGGTGCGCTATAAGGGCGGCGAGACGTCTAGACTCTTTGCCATCAGTTCGGGGCTGGGTCTGGATGCGATCGTGTGCAAAAAGGCGCTCAAGTCGAAATTGAAGGACACGCTCAATAAGCTGCATCTTGGAAAACTGACCTATCTGCTTCTGACAGTGCAGACGCTGTTTTCCATGCATACGACTAATGCATCGGTGCGTTATGAGAAGAAGGATACACAGCATTTTAAGGAATTTATTTATATAGCGGCGATGAATTTTAAAGCAGAGGGCGGCGGTGTTCCGATGGCGCCGTCGGCGGATGCGGCGGACGGAATGCTTTCCATGTGCAGTGCGTCGGGAATCCCAAAGTGGAGAACCTTCTTCTGTCTGCCGTTTCTTGTCGCGGCAAAGCATCTGTTGATCCGCGGGTTTGAGGTGCGTGACTGCGCGGAATGTGAGATACATCTCGCGGAGCCTATGGTGCTGCATGCGGACGGAGAGTACTGCGGTGAGGTGACGGAGGTTCGTTTTCGCTGTCTTCCGAAAAAGCTTCGCGTTTTGCTGGCATAAACAGGCAGCCCCTTTCATACATTTAAGTAAGTATGGAAGGGGTATTTTTATGGACATCAATAATAAAAAAGAATTTGATTTATACAAAGATATCCAGAACCGCACGAACGGTGAGGTGTACCTTGGAATTGTAGGTCCTGTCCGCACGGGAAAATCGACGTTTATCAAACGTTTCATGGATTTAATGGTGCTTCCGTTTATGGAGGACGTACATAGCAGGGAGCGGACGATCGATGAACTGCCGCAGTCCGCGCAGGGACGTACAATTATGACGACAGAGCCGAAATTTATCCCGAAGGATGCGGCGGAAATCGCACTCGGTGACGATACGCGGGTGAAAATCCGTCTGATCGACTGCGTCGGCTTTATGGTGGACGGCGCGACGGGGCATATGGAGGGAAATGCGAACCGCATGGTAAAGACGCCGTGGTTCGATTATGAGATTCCGTTTGTCGAGGCGGCGTCCATCGGCACGCAGAAGGTCATTAAAGACCATGCGACGATCGGGATCGTCGTCACGACGGACGGGACGATCGGGGAGCTTCCCAGAGAGAGTTATGTCGAGGCGGAGGAGCGGACAATACAGGAATTGTCCGGTATCGGGAAACCGTATGTTATTGTCTTAAACTCCAACAAGCCTTACAGCGAGGAGGCAACGCAGCTTTCGGAGGAATTGAAGGAAAAGTATCAGACGGCGGTGATTCCGGTCAACTGCGAGCAGTTAAGGAAAGATGACGTTTACCGGATTTTAGAGCAGATCTTATATGAATTTCCGGTCGTGCGCGTGGAATTTTTTATTCCGAAGTGGGCGGAAATGCTTGCGGCCGATCATCCGATGAAAGCGGAAATCATTAAGACTGCGTCGCAGATCTTAGGAACTATGAGAAAGACGAAGGACGTCTACGCGCAGGAATTTACGCCGGAACATTATATTTCCCGCATTAAGGTGGAAGAGCTGGACTTAGCCTCAGGCTGTGTAAAAATACGCATGGATGTGGCGGAAAAGTATTACTACGAGAATATGAGCGAACTGGCGGGCGTGCCGATTTCCGGGGAATACGAACTGATCTCGCTGATCCGTGAGATGTCGGAGCGAAAGGACGCCTACGATAAGGTGGCGGACGCGATTGCGGCGGTGCAGATGAAGGGCTACGGCGTGGTCGGGCCGGGACTGTCGGATATCCGCATGGAAGAACCGGTTCTGATTCGTCACGGCAATAAGTTCGGTGTGCGCATCAAGGCGGTATCGCCGTCCATCCACATGATAAAGGCGAACATCGAGACGGAAATTGCGCCGATCGTGGGAAGCGAGGAGCAGGCGAACGACCTCATTTCTTACATAAGACAGGGACAGCAGAGCGAAGAAGGAGCGTGGGAGACGAATATCTTCGGAAAATCGATCGGAGAACTGATGGAGGACGGTATTCGCAACAAGATTTCCATGATGGACGATGAATGTCAGATGAAGCTGCAGGATACTATGCAGAAAATTGTCAATGACAATAACGGTGGGATGGTCTGCATCATCCTGTAAAAAAAAACCTTACCGTGAGGCAGAAAAGACGATGTCTTTTTCCCAGGTAAGGTTTTTATTTGCAATATGTCAGTTGTTGTTTCCCGTCTCCTTGTCTTTTTCCTTTGCATCTTCCTCCGTCTCGGGAAGTGACCGGTAAGCGTCGGATTTTTGGAAATCCTTCATGGCGTCGTCGTAGGCTGCGACGATATATTCCTTCATGGGATCGTCGCTGCCGATATGGGTGAGCGCGTCTGCATACGTCTGCTGTGCTTCCTCCTTGGAGGAGCAGGAAGAGAGGCGGGCTTCTAAGGAATCGCGCATCGACTGCACGCGTGCCGCCTGCTGATAAAGCTGCGGATTTTCCGCCTGCAGGAAACGCATTTCCTCTGCGGTGAGACGCTTTCCACTCTTTAATTTTGCCATGATCTTCGCCATATAGGAGGATTTCTCTTCCTCGGTCATGCCGCAGGCAGGGCTTAGAAGATCGGAGATATTCTGCGTGACGGAAAAGCTGTCAATGGCAGAAGATTTTGTGGTTTCACTGTGCTGTGTTCCGAGATTAGATCTGGAAAGGTTGCCTAAGATACGCTCTGCGGCAGTCTGGTTATTCCGTTCGGGATGCAAAATGCGGCTCAGTCCGTTTAAGTAAAATGCCAACATGGTTCCTCCTGTCAAAAATATTGTTCTATCACATATATCGTCCGAAACAGGAAATTGTTAAGAAGGTGCAGCGCATATCTTTCCTTATGAGAGGGGATATGGTAAGATGTTGCCATACATTTTAAGAAAAGGGTGAAGAAAGTGAAAGATTTTATAAAAGGGCTGTATCAGAGAGAGAATTTTACAAAACGTCTGGCGATCGTTGTTCTTGCGGTAATCACGATGGGCTTTGCGCTGTCATGGCTCGTGCGGGTGGATATGGGAATCGACCCGTGTACAAGCTTGAATCTTGCAGTGTCCGCAAAGCTTGGCGTGAGCCTTGGAAGCTGGCAGGCGTTTTTTAACTGTATACTTTTTATTTTTGTGGCTGTGTGGGGAAGGGAATATATCGGTTTCGGAATGCTTGCCAATATGTTTTTGGTGGGGTATGCCGTGGATTTCTTCTCGTGGCTATGGGATAAAATACTTCCGGCAGGGCTGTTTGATTCCATGACAGTGCGTGTGGCGGTGTTGTTTCCGGCGCTTGCGGTGTTTATCGTGGCGGTCGCGGTTTATATTGACGTGGAGCTTGGGACGGCGCCCTACGATGCGATCCCTGCAATGATCCAAAAGGCGCAGTCGAGATTTTCATACAGGGTCGTGCGCTGTGCATATGATCTGCTCATCATTGTGATTGCGTATTTGTTCGGTGCGCATATCGGGATTGTCACGATTGTGATGGGATTTACACTGGGACCGGTTATCGCGTGGGTCGGAGTGCGGATACGTCCCATGCTTGGCATGGAAGCGTGAGCTGACAAACTTGTCAAAGTATGGTTTTTCGGATATACTAGGTTTAATTGTATAAAAGAGTCTGCCTGCGCTAATCGGGAAGCGCAGAGGAAGGGAGAATAGGGTATGAATCCGTTATATGAAAAACTGTTAAAGTGCTACGAAAGTTATAAAGCAAAGATTGATTTCGCACCGGAGGTTGCGCTCGTATTAGGCTCCGGTCTCGGCGATTACGCGAATGATATCCGTGTGGAGGCGACGCTCGATTATCATGAGATCGAGGGCTTTCCGGTATCCACCGTGCCGGGGCATGCGGGAAAATTTATTTTCGGCTATGTCGGTGAGGTTCCGGTCGTGTGCATGCAGGGAAGGGTACACTATTATGAGGGCTACGAGATGTGCGACGTTGTGCTTCCGGCGCGTCTGATGAAGATGATGGGAGCGAAGGTGCTGTTTCTGACAAATGCTGCGGGCGGAATTAAGCTTGGGATGCGGGCAGGTGATTTTATGCTGATCGAGGATCAGATCGCGAGCTTTGTGCCGTCGCCGCTGCGCGGGGCGAATATCGACGAGCTCGGCGTGCGGTTCCCGGATATGAGCCAGATTTACGATCCTGCGCTCCGGCAGATCGTAAAGAAAGCGGCGTCAGATCTTGGAATTGATATCAAGGAAGGCACGTATCTGCAGCTTTCCGGTCCGCAGTATGAGTCTCCGAAGGAAGTGGCTATGTGCCGGACGCTCGGTGCGGACGCGGTCGGCATGAGTACGGCGTGCGAGGCGATTGCGGCGAGACATATGGGAATGCGTGTCGTTGGTATTTCCTGCATTTGTAATCTCGCGTGCGGTATCTCGGCTGTTCCTCTTTCCCACAAGGAGGTGCAGGAGGTCGCAGATTCGGTGGCGCCGAAGTTCAAAGCGCTTGTGACGGAGACGATTCTTGGAATCGGACAGGAAAGCGCTCCGCGCTAGATGCGCACCTCGCGGAGAAGAAGTCAGCTGTAAACAGCACCGCTCGGGCGCGGAGAATCCGGCAGAGCCGGATTCTATTTTAGTGCAAAAAGTAAACAGACGAAACAGAATGGAGATTTGGGATGAATACACGTTTTTATAATGCGAAGATTTTAACATTGGCGGACGATCACAAGTTCGCGATCACAGAGGGAGAACTCTGGGTAAAAGGGGATACGATCTGCTATATCGGCAGAGCGGAAGAGGACGCTTTTGCGGGCGGCGCTGCGGCAGAGGGTGTCATGGCGGGCAGTGAACCGATTATTTGGGACAGGGAGATCGATGTACGCGGCAATCTCTTAATGCCAGGCTTTAAGAATGCGCATACGCACACGGCGATGACGTTCTTACGTTCCTATGCGGACGATCTGCCGCTGCAGGACTGGCTGTACCAGCAGGTGTTCCCGAAGGAGGGACAGCTTACGGAGGACGACGTATATTGGCTGAATATTTTAGGCATTATGGAGTATCTGACCAGCGGCATCACATCGAACTTCGATATGTATTTCTTCCCTCCGGTGGATGCGAAGGCGTCTGTCGATACGGGCTTTCGGACAGTGCAGACGAGCGGTCTTAACAATTTCGGCGGCACTGTCGAACTGATGGAGGAGAATTATCACATTGTCAATGAAATGAGCGATCTGACTTCGTTTATCATAGGATTTCACGCGGAGTACACGACATCGAAGGAGCTGATGGAGGGCGTTGCGGGTCTGGCGCAGAAGCTGAAATCTCCGGTATGGCTTCACAATTCCGAGACGAAGAGCGAAGTGGCGGAGTGCAAGGAGCGCTGGGGCATGACGCCGACGCAGCTTACGGATTCGCTCGGCATGTATGAGTACGGCGGAGGCGGCTATCACTGCGTATGGGTGGAGGAGCCGGATTTTGAGATTTTTAAGAAAAGAAAGCTTACCGCGGTGACGAATCCTGCTTCGAATCTGAAGCTTGCGTCCGGTATCTGTCCGACGAAGCGCTTTGTGGACGAGGGAATTCCCATGGCGATCGGAACGGACGGTCCGGCGAGCAACAACTGTCTGGATATGTTCCGCGAGATGTTTTTGACTTCCGCACTTGCAAAGGTGCGCGAGATGGATGCGGAGTGTGTATCCGCGGATGAGATTCTCTATATGGCAACGGCAGGCGGCGCGCATGCAATGCAGTTAGACGATTGTGACAGCCTTGCAGTCGGCAAGAAGGCGGATCTTATTATGATCGACTTACAACAGCCAAATATGCAGCCGGAGAACAACATCGTGAAGAATCTTGTCTACAGCGGCAGCAAGCAGAATGTGAAGCTGACGATGGTGAACGGCAGGGTGCTCTATGAGGACAACCGTTTTGACATTGGCTTTGATCCGAAGGAGATTTATGCGCACGCGAACCGGATTATCCGCCGCATGCAGTGAAACGAGTAATACTAAGACGCCGCATCAGAGGATGCGCCGTCCAAGTATTACTAGCGTTTCACGGAAGTTTGCAAAACCAGCAAACTTCTGATTTTAATATTAGATTGAGGAAATATATATATGCAGGTAATTTTTATACATCATAGCTGCTTTCTTGTCGAGGTGGATGAGAAGGTATTGATTTTTGACTGGTTTGACGGCGACCGCGTGGAGGGCTGGCATTTTGGCGGCACACTTCCGGAATATGAGCCGGACACGCCGATTTACGTGTTCGCCAGCCATAAGCACCGCGATCATTTTGATATGGATGTGCTCCGGTGGGCAGAGCGGTATACCAATATTCATTACATTTTCTCCAAGGACTGCAGGATGAGCCCGCATTTTCTGGAAAAGCACGGGTTTCCGGCGGGCATTTCAAAGAAGATTCTCTATGTCAGTGCCTGTGTAAAATATGAGGTGGACGATCTGCACATCGAGACGCTGCGGTCCACGGATGCGGGAGTGGCGTTTTATGTTGGGACGAAAGGTGTGTATATTTATCACGGAGGCGATCTCAATGACTGGAAATGGGAGGGCGCAGGCGATTTGGTGAACGGGATGATGACATCCAACTACCGGGGGCAGATCAAGCGGCTTGCGAACAAGAAGATTCATGTGGCGTTCGTTCCGGCCGACCCGAGACTCGGAGAGCATCAGTTCGCGGGGCTTGATTATTTTCTGGAGCACACGGATGCGGACTATGTATTTCCCATGCACATGTGGCAGGACTACTCAGGAATCAGGGAGTACTGCAGGAAGATTTCCAATGCGGCGATGGCGGAGCGTGTCGCCTGGATCATCCATGAGAACCAGAGTTTTCCGATCGGGGAGGAATAAAAAGAGAGCACTTGACGGAAATAAAACAGTTGCGCTATACTTAATTAGTTATGGGAGATTTCGCCCGGGGTGTATTTTATGTGCGGGTGAAGCTTAGAAGAAAGGCAGGGCAAAGCTATGGCATTTTTGGGATGGTTGGTTCATTATTTACTGATTTTCGTTGTTTTGGCGGCAGTGGCATTGCTCGGTGTTTTCGCGGGGAAGAAATGGCGCGAGAGCAGCGATGCGAAGAAAGCAGGGGAAGCTGCGGACAGCGGGAAGACAGAATAAGATATTACGAAGAGACAGTTTGGAGGAATTAGTCGTGAAGAAGTTTTATGGAGAGAATGAGCTTCGCAGGATGTATCTGGATTTTTTTAAGAGCAAGGAGCATCTTGTCATGAACAGCTTTTCACTGGTGCCGCACAATGACAACAGTCTGCTTTTGATAAATGCAGGCATGGCGCCGTTAAAGCCGTATTTTACGGGACAGGAGATCCCGCCGAGAAGGAGAGTGACGACGTGTCAGAAGTGTATTCGTACCGGAGATATCGAGAATGTCGGTAAGACGGCAAGACACCTGACATTTTTTGAGATGCTCGGAAACTTTTCTTTCGGTGATTATTTTAAGCATGAGGCGATTGCGTGGTCGTGGGAGTTTTTGACAAAGGTGCTTGGACTTGAAGAGGACAGGCTTTATCCGTCCGTCTATGGTGAGGATGAAGAGGCGTTTACGATCTGGAATAAGGAGATCGGCGTTCCGGCGGAGCGTATCACGCGCTTTTACCGTGATCCCGAGACGGGAGAGTGCGACAACTTCTGGGAGCACGGCGCGGGTCCGTGCGGTCCGTGTTCCGAGATCTACTATGACCGTGGAGAGAAATACGGCTGCGGCAGCCCGGACTGTAAGGTCGGCTGTGACTGTGACCGTTTTATGGAAGTGTGGAACAACGTCTTCACGCAGTTCGAGGGTGACGGAAAGGGCGGTTACACCGAGCTTGCACAGAAGAATATCGATACCGGTATGGGCTTGGAGCGTCTTGCGGTCGTGATGCAGGATGTGGATTCTGTGTTCGATATCGACACGATGAAGGCGATCCGCGACAAGGTATGCGAGCTGTCCGGCAAGACTTATCAGAAGGATGCGCTTGACGATGTGTCCATCCGTCTGATTACCGATCATATCCGCTCGGCGACCTTTATGGTTTCCGACGGTATCATGCCGTCCAACGAGGGCAGGGGCTATGTACTCCGCCGTATCATCCGCCGCGCGGCGAGACACGGAAGAATGCTCGGCATTCCGGGAACTTTTATGGCGACGCTTGCGGCGACGGTCATAAAGGAAAGCGGCGACGGTTATCCGGAGTTGATCGAGAAGCAGGATTTCATCTTCAAGGTACTGACGCAGGAGGAGGAGAATTTCAATAAGACGATCGACCAGGGGCTTTCTATTCTTGCCGACATGGAAAATGAAATGGTTGAAAAGGGCGAGAAGGTGCTCTCCGGCGAGAATGCGTTCAAGCTGTATGATACCTACGGATTCCCGGTTGATCTGACGCAGGAAATCCTTGAGGAGAAGGGTTTTTCCATCGACGAAGAGGGATTTTCCGCAGCGATGGAGGAGCAGCGCACGAAGGCAAGAAAAGCGCGCAAGGTGACGAATTACATGGGTGCGGACGTGACGGTCTACGAGTCGATCGATCCGTCTGTCACGACGGAGTTTGTCGGCTACGATACGCTTACGGCGAAGTCGAAGGTCGTGGTGCTGACGACGGAAACAGAGCTTGTCGAGGCGCTTTCCGACGGGGAGATCGGTACGATCATCACGGAAAAGACGCCGTTCTATGCGACCATGGGCGGTCAGCAGGGCGATAAGGGCGTTATCCGCACTGCGGGCGGCACGTTTGCAGTGGAGGATACCGTAAAGCTGCTCGGCGGCAAGGTCGGTCATATCGGAAGAATGACAAGCGGTATGATAAAGAATGGAGACGAGGCCACGCTATGCGTGGACGAGAAGCTTCGTGCAAGAGTCTGCCGGAACCATTCCGCAACGCATCTGCTCCAGAAAGCGCTTCGTGAAGTGCTCGGTACGCATGTAGAGCAGGCAGGTTCCTATCAGGATTCCGAGCGCACCCGTTTTGATTTCAGCCATTTTGCTGCAATGACGCCGGAAGAAGTAAAGAAGGTCGAGCAGATGGTCAATGAGAAGATCGGCGAGAGCATCGAGGTCTGCACGGATGTTATGACCGTGGAGGAAGCGAAGAAGACCGGGGCGATGGCGTTGTTCGGCGAGAAATACGGCGAGACGGTGCGCGTCGTGTCCATGGGCGATTTTTCCAAAGAGTTCTGCGGCGGTACGCATGTGAAGAACACCGGGGATATCGCAGTCTTTAAGATTATTTCCGAGAGCGGTGTGGCGGCAGGCGTGCGCCGTATCGAGGCGTTGACCGGAGATAATGTGTTCGCATATTATCAGAAGGAAGAGGAAGAGCTTAATGCGGCGGCGAAGGCGGCGAAGGCGACTCCGGCGACGCTTGTTGAGAAGATTGGCCATATGATGGCGGAGATCAAGGCACTTTCAAGTGAGAATGAGTCCTTAAAGAGCAAGGCGGCAAAGGAAGCGCTCGGAGACGTTATGGATCAGGTCGTAGAGATAAAAGGCGTGAAGCTGCTTGCGACAAGCGTAGACGGAGTGGATATGAACGGTCTGAGAGACTTGGGAGATCAGCTTCGTGGCAAGCTCGGTGAGGGTGTTGTGGTATTGGCGTCTGCGGCGGACGGCAAGGTGAATCTGGTCGCCATGGCGACGGAAGGCGCAATGAAGCAGGGCGCGCATGCGGGGAATCTGATCAAGAGCATTGCGGGCAAAGTCGGCGGAGGCGGCGGCGGACGTCCGAATATGGCGCAGGCCGGCGGCAAGAATCCGGCAGGTATCCCGGACGCGATCGCAGAAGCGAAAGCGGCATTGGAGAGTCAGATTGCATAAAAAGCTTTTGTTGATAGTATTATTAAAATTTTGTTAAGTGATGGAACTTTTGAGGAATATGGTGTATATTAAGTCATGTGGCAAAGGTATTATTTGCCACATGGCTTTTTATGTTACAACAAATCTTTATAAGCTGTAAAGGAGATAGATGATATGGCAGGAGAGACAATGAAGGAAGGAAAAATTGAACAAAAGGTAAAAGAGGCATTCGGCAATATACTGAAGCTTTTTGTGATAACTGTCTGTTATGCGGCATTGGCGTTGATTTTGACACAGTTTTTGCCAAAGAGCGTGGTTGTCGGTTATGTGGCAGTGTCTGTGGCGCTCTTACTGAGCATAGCGTTTGTGTCAATAAAGCTTTCAGCGAAGACGGCAAAGAAGGTTTCTGAATACGTGGTGGAACCGGTGATTGAACTCGATAGAGTTGCAAAAGAGATATCGGATGGTAATTTGGACGTTGAGGTAAATTATCACGGAGAGGATGAACTGGGAGAACTTGCGGATAGTTTCCGCAAGACGGCATTTACGCTGAATCAGATTATTGAGGATTTAAGCTACATACTGGAGGAGTTCTCCAAGGGAAATTATACCGTGAAATCGAGATGTAAGGATGCTTATGTGGGAGAATTCAGTCTGGTAATGGAGCGGCTCATCGATACAGTGACGCATGTCAGCCAGACCTTACAGATGATTCGCAGCTCTTCGGATCAGGTGGCGGCGGGAGCCGAGCAGTTGGCGCTGAGTTCACAGGATCTGGCAAAGGGAGCAACGGATCAGGCAATGGCAGTGGAAGATCTGGTGACGAGTGTTACAGTGGTTACGGATCAGGTCGTTGCAAACAGCAAATCCACGGACGTAGTTCACGACAAGGCAAAGGAGGTCGGCGCTGAGGCGAATAACAGCCAGAAAAAGATGGAGGAGCTGACCCAGGCGATGGAACGGATTCTGACGACTTCCCAGCAGCTGGAGCAGGTGATCGGACAGATTGAGAATATCGCTTCCCAGACGAATCTTTTGTCTTTGAACGCGTCGATTGAGGCGGCGAGAGCCGGAGAGGCAGGACGCGGCTTTGCGGTAGTGGCGGAGCAGATACGTATGCTGGCGGAGGACAGCGCCAATTCGGCGGAAACCTCCAAGAAGCTGCTTGAAGCAAACCAGAAAGAAGTAAGCTATGGCAATGAAGTGACACAGAAGACGGCAGAGTCTTTGAATAAGGTGCTGACGGAATTGGATACGATTATTGGGGAAGTGGCAAATATTCGTGTGGCGTCAGATCATCAGGCGGTCTCTGTAAAGCAGATTGAAAAGGGTGTGAAACAGATCGGAGATACCATCCAGAGCAACTCGGCGGCATCACAGGAGACTTCCGCTACAAGCGAACAGCTCGCGGCAGAGGCAGATTCCCTGGATTCGCTGGTAGGTAAATTCCGTTTGCTGGGTACAAAATAGAAGAAAATTGTCTGAATTTTTCTAAGTTTTTGAAAAATGGTTGACGAAAAAAAATAATGTGTTATAATGCTCTATAGTGCAATGAATATGACCCAAACAGTTGAATATGCACAATACGCAACTGGAGGGAGGTTAGGTGTGAGATAATGTCTAGTGTAATCGTAAAAGAAAATGAGACTTTAGACAGCGCTTTACGTCGTTTTAAGAGAAACTGCGCAAAGGCAGGTATCCAGCAGGAGATTCGTAAGAGAGAACACTACGAGAAGCCAAGCGTTAAGCGTAAGAAGAAATCTGAAGCAGCTAGAAAAAGAAAGTACAATTAGTGTATGTAAAAAAAGCTACCGCATTGCGGTAGCTTTTTTTTGGTATTGCGATGTCAATAATTGTGTAAAGATTACGGAAAATAGCAAAAATTGCAGCCCAGAAAGGGAAATGAGTATTTACTCAAATTAAAAAGTCTGTTACTATAAGAGCAGACGATGATAGCGACAGAAGGAGTAAATATGAAAAACATAAAGAAAAAAATAGTGTGGATGCTGTGTATACCGATGTTATTGTCCGTGTGCTATGGACAGCCGGCGGTGGCATGGGCAGCCGACAATGAAGTGATATCTACAGCACCATCCATGGAAGACGATGCGAATAATGGCGAAGAATCGTTTCTTTTTTCAGATGAAAATCCGGATGCGGAAATCATGCCGCTGGCAGGTGTCGCAGCGGTTGATGGGAGCAGTCTGGTGAAATCAGTTGCTTTGAGAAAGGCGGACGGCACAGAGGTGCATGATGGGGATACAATCAGCCTTGCGGATAACATATCCGTTGAGATTATACTGCATAATCTGGTCACGGACAATGAAAACGGAACGGTGAATTATGTAGCCGGAACAGAATATGAACTGTTGACCATGCCGGAGTCGTTTGCAAAACCGACGGGCGATGTTAATGCTGATGTGTTGATAGCCGGAACCGCTATTCCTTTTGGAACCTTGACTTACAGCACGGAAGGCAGGGTGAAATTAAAAGCAGTTTCGATCCCGGATGGAAATACAGTGCTTGAGCCAAATGTAAAAGTAGGTGCAAATTTGGATGCAGGTTCTATTGGTGACAGGGAAGAGGCAGACATTGTATTTAGTGTCGCGGGAAGTACATATACTTTTAGAGTTAAGATTGCGGAAAATGTCAAGACGCCCCCTGTGATGGAGAAACATTATACTACAGATATCTCGGATTCGACGCTTCAGCACTGGACGGTGAAGATTACGGAGGGTTCGAAACAATACGCCGATGGGTGGAACTTCGTAGATACGGTCAGCGGGGATATAGAGTATAAGGGAAACTGGAATGTAGCAGCTCCGGCAGGCGGCTCGGCAGAAACACTTTCCGTAGAAGAAAATAAAAGGCTTTCCTGCAAGCTGAACCCGTCAGGTACGAAGGATGCTGTGTGGACAATTACTTACGATACCCATACGGTTAATTCTACGATTAAGACATCTGCAAGCGGCGCAGGTGGTTCGGCAAAGATTACCTCTACGATACAGAATAACGCGAACCTTTATGATGCAGCAGATTCGGTGACGCCGCTCGTGGCGGTCAGTAAGGGTGGAACAGAAGAAAAAGACGGACTCACTGTCACAAAGGCAGGCGTTGTGGGAACGAATGCGGACGGAAGCAAGTACATTGATTATACAATTAGAGTAAATGCGAAAGGCTATACATTTAATAATGTAGTAATATATGATAGGGTGACAGGAGCACCGGTGTTAGCTTCGGGCGCAAACATTTTATTTGATACCAGCAGCGTGAGTGCCGCTGGGGGAACTGTGACGTATGCAGATGCTACTGGACACATAGCAACCCAAACTGCTACGGAGAACGGATATACCTATTCCATGAAAGTTGCGTATTCTACAATCAGCGGAACGAGTGATTATGTGATTTCTTACCGTGTGACCGTTAGTGACTGGGCAGAGTATAGGAAATACAACGAGCCGGCTGTTAATAACAGTGCGTGGATGACTTTTGAAATGGATGGAGGTACCGGGGAAGCGTATAAGATCCCTGAAATGAAGGCTGGTGGTCAGACGCTGGTATCCGGTTCTCTTGAAAAGAGTGTGGGGGTTTATGACGCGAAGACCAACCAGATTACTTGGACGATTACAGTTAACAATGAGAAGTCGTCAATCGGTGATATTGTAATTGAGGATATCATTGGCGGCGAAGCGTCAAGTGAGGTGTCGAAGCACCAGGAGTATGTAAAATGCCAGAATCTAAAGATTAACGACGCAGAGACTGCACTGCCGTCTGATTTTGAGAGTATAGATGCGTCCGGAAATGTGAGGTTTGCATTTGACAGCAGCAACGGCTTGAACCTGAACGGGAAAAAGGCGACTTTTGAGGTGGTCACACGCTTGACAGATGCGGACTATTATCAGAATAACCGCAACGACGACAAGACGTTTAAAAATACGGCGAAGCTTTATATGGACGCAGTCCCGGACGCAGTTATGACGGTCAGTGCGACATGTTCGCCGAAGTCTACCGTTCTTGAGAAATCTGCGGGTACATATGATTATTTTAATCATACGATTCCCTGGATGATTACGGTAAATAAAAGTCAGATGGCATTGGGACATCCGGTTATCACAGATACGCTCCCGGCAGGGCTGAGTCTAAAGACGGGTACACTTATGCTGGATGGAGCAGTGCTTGGCACAACGCCAAATACCGATGGCGAATATTACACCTATGATGGAGAGAACAGAGAAATCGTTGTGTACTTAAAGAGTGCTGTCGCTGGTGATACATATAGAACGATAGCATTTGACAGTGTCGTCGATGTGGAGAACGCTGTATTTGACGGAAAAGCGGTAAAGAATTATAACGGTGAGATTAAGGCTGCGAATAAGGTATCGCTTATGACGGATGAGCGAAGCAGTGAACTGGCGGTATCTAAGGCTTGTACATGGGACAACCAATTGCTTGGAAAGACGGGAACACCGGACGGAAGCGGAAGTGTCGAATATTCGGTCGTGGTTAATAAGACGGGAATTGAGCTTTCGCCAGGAACGATCGTGACGGATACGCTGTCGAAAGGGTTGATTTTAAGTCCTTCGAGCATTAAGTTATATAAAGTGACGGTTAAGGCAGACGGCAATTATGATCAGGGCGACGAGGTGTGGGACTTCTCGTATGATACAGAGAGCAGGGCGGACGGTACGACGATACTGTCTCTGACATTGCCGGACAATCCGGGAAACTCGGCATATATGTTGAAATACAGTGCCAGAGCGACGGATGCGGGCGCTGCGACTTATGGAAATAGTGTTACAATGAGCGGGCTGTCAAGCAACAGCAATTCCGCCAAGGTGAACATTGCGAAGAATGCCATGTTTTCGGGCGGCGGTGCGTCACTCTATAATCCAAGCGGCCTGAAAATTATGGCTAAGGACGAGAACGGAGATCCTCTTGCCGGAGCAACCTACATGTTAAGCTATGACGGTCATGTGCTGGCGAGAGCGACTACGGATAAAGCAGGGGCACTGACATTCCGGGCCGTGGATTTGAATGTCGATTATGTGGTAGAGCAGGTGGATGCGCCTGTGGGTTATCGGCTTACGGATGTGAAACAGGTATCAGCTTACGGAACAGTGACACCAGATACAGCGGGTAAGTCTGCGGTTCTTCAGGTGGGAGAGACGGGCAGCACGAAAATGACACAGGTTGAGTTCACTTATGCGTTGAAGAATACCGATCTTGTATTTACGAAGGTGAATGAAAGCGGCGAACCATTGGAAGATGCGGAATTTACAATTTATACGGTATCGGCGGGCAGCGATGGCGCTGAGGCACTCACGCCGGCCGGTACGAAAAAGAGCGACGTAAACGGCGTGGTGCGCTTTACAGAAGTGACTGCTGGAGAGTATCTTATTCGTGAGACAGCTTCGCCGGAGGGTTATGTGCTGAGTGCGGAAGAAATTATGGTATCGATAGACGTGAATGCAGATATTACGGCATTCTATTTACGTGGAGATACAGCGCATGCGACGGTGCATAAATTCGAAAATGTGGCGAAGAGGGAAGGTACGGTAAGCTTTGTCCTGCATAGTGTAAGCGGAGAGAAGCTTGCGGGAGGCGTTTTTGAACTTTATTCTTTGAATGGTGCCGGAGAAGAGACTTATGTGACCGAGACGACAAGCGACGCGGACGGTGAGGTGACCTTTACTGGTCTAAAGAAGGGCAAATATCATATCCGTCAGACGTCGGCACCGTATGCATATACGTTTGACAACGATTTAGAACTGACGATAGAGATGGAGGATAATGCAGACGGACATGCGGAAGTCGCAGCCTTTTATAAGACAGGGGACGGAGGAAAGACCTGGGTGACAAGCGTGACGAACACGAAGTTACCGACAACAGATATTGCGTTTATCGGTGTCAGCCATGCGGATGAAAGAAGAATGCAGGGAGCCCGGTTCGGACTTTACCGCAGGAACTATAGGGCAGACGGTACGGAATGGTTAGAAATTCTGTTTGTTGAGACATCTGATTCGGACGGCAAGGTCAAGTTTTCGGAGATAGTCGAAGGAGATTATGAGATTATGCTGCTTTCGGCGCCGGAAGGCTATAGCAGTAAGAGCGTACCGATCGTCCTGTCGGTGGATGGCACGGGAAAACTGAAAACCTTTTATTTCAAGGGAGAAAAGGAAGAAAATCTACTGGATGAAGGGACAGGTGAGATTGAATTTGATGTGGTGAAGGAACCGGAGAAGCCGGAAGAAAAGCCGGGGGAGAAACCTACAGAAAAACCGGAAGAGAAGCCGACAGAGAAACCGGAAGAGAAGCCAGAGGAGAAGCCGACAGAGAGTCCTTCTGATGCTCCGAAGGAGGAAGCGAACGACGATTCCGCAGAAGATTCCAACACGTATAGCGGCGGTATCTGGAATAAAGAACATACGTATTTGACATCACCGTACACGGGAGAATAATTAAGACAGCGCAACAGAGAAGATAAGAAGCAGAAACGAAATGAAAAAGGTAAGAAATTTCCCTGCGGGAAAAAAGAATTTTACAAGCCCGTAATCTGTGGTATAATAGCACTATGAACAGAAATTCGGATATTGGAATACAGATATACGGAGGGAGCGCGATGAAAAGTAGAAGAACACCGATGGTATGATTGTATGTCCATATATTTTAAATTGACGTGGACGAGAGTTTGCAGGTTAGGGAAAATATATCGTAGTGGATGAAGATGGTACGAAGCATGTCTGTGGTGCGGATGAAATCCGGAAACGATATGAGAAAACTGAAGATGCAGAATAAATTTATATCATTACATAAGGAGAAAGGGAAAATGAGATTAGTGACACGTTCGGATTTTGATGGTCTTGCCTGTGGAGCATTGCTTCTGGAAGCGGGAATTATTGACAGTTGGAAATTTGCACATCCAAAGGATTTACAGGACGGACTTGTGGAGGTAAACGAGAATGACTGTCTGGCAAATGTCCCATATGTCGAGGGCTGCGGTCTTTGGTTTGACCATCATTCCAGTGAGCATGAGCGGTTGGAACTGGAAGGAAAATATAAAGGTGAGAGCAGGATTACGCCGTCCTGTGCCAGAATTATTTACGAATATTATGGAGGGAAAGAGCGATTTCCTCAGTTCGATGATTTGATGGAAGCGGTTGATAAAGTAGATTCCGGCAACCTGACGATTGAAGAAGTTATGAATCCGCAGGGATGGATTCTTATTGGATTTTTGATGGATCCACGAACTGGCCTTGGAAGGTGGCGGCAGTTTTCGATTTCAAATTATCAGTTGATGGAAAAACTGATGTCAGCATGCCGCACGATGACAACGGAGGAGATTCTTGCGCTTCCGGATGTAAAGGAGCGTGTTGAGGTCTATCATGAGCAGACGGATAAATTTAAGGAGATGGTGCAGAAGTACACCAGAGTAGAGGGAAATGTTATTATTTCCGATTTGCGGGGTGTGGATCCGATTTATACCGGCAACCGGTTTATGATTTACGCAATGTATCCGGAACAGAATATTTCGGCATGGATTGTAAGCGGACGCGGAGAAATGGGCTGTTCGGCGGCTGTCGGTTACAGTATTTTAAACAGAACGTCCAATATTAATGTCGGAAGCCTTATGTTGAAATACAACGGCGGAGGGCACAAGAAGGTTGGTACCTGTCAGTTCTCTGATGAGAATATGGATTCAGAACTTCCGAAAATGTTGAAGGAATTATGTGATTTGGCAAATGCATAATATAGTTGACAAAAGGGCATTCACTGAGGTGTGTGCCCTTTAAAAATTTAGTTGCAATTTAAAGAGTAAATTAGCAAACCCCCAGTTCAACTGGAGATTTGCTAATAGCGCTCCAAAGGGCTATGTTTCTTTTTTGCCAAAATGCATATTGCCAATAAAGCCGTGGGAAATCAGTCCATAGATGCGCTCAATATCCTTTGGTGTGCCGGGGAGATTGCCGTCTATGATACGCACGGCGAAATTGAGCGTTGTTTCAATGATGAATACCCAGTAAAAATCGGGGTTGAATTTGAAAAAATGGCTGTTCTGGTGAATCAGCTTTACGAAAAGAGAATAAGAGGAGTCCTGCCCGGCAACGACATTGGCATCGTAATAGGACGACTGACGGTATTGTCTGTAATATTTTGCATAGTCGCCATGTTCAAGTAAAAAATTGAAGTAGCGAAACCATAAATCATGAATCGCCTGCGAGGGATGCAGAAGCTCCATTGGCGTCAGCTTAAGAAGCGGATCGATCTGCTTGTCAATGTAATATAAACACTCTGAAAAGAGTGTCGGTTTATTCGGGAAATTGTTAAAAATCGTTCCCTCGGAAATCCCCATGGATGTTGCAATCTTCTTGGTAGTCGTGGTCTCCAGACCATATGCTGCTACATAATGAATGGTAGCTTCCATTATCATTGTGGGTGTAATCACTTGTTTTTTCATAAATGTTGATGTAATCACCTTCTTTTCTATTATATCTATTATAATTTAGTAAATCTTTGAATGTCAATAATTGAGCAAAAATTGTCCCAAATTTAAAAATTGTATAAATTATAAAAATGAGTATTTACTCAAATTAAAAAGTCTGTTACCATAAGAGTAGGTGATTATAGCAGGGGAAACTGGAATGTAGCAGTTTTGGCAGATGGTTCGGCAAAGATTACCTCTACGATACAGAATAATGCGAATCTTTATGATGCAGCAGATACGGCAACGCCGCTCGTGGCGGTCAGTAAGGGAGGGACAGAAGAAAAAGACGGACTCACTGTAACAAAGGCAGGCGTTGTGGGAACGAATACGGACGGAAGCAAATACATTGATTATACAATTAAAGTAAATTTTGCCGGAGGCGAAAGAATCTGTTTGGAAAAAAGGAGGTACTTTGAGATAAAATGCGTACACTTAAAAGCATCATCAATCATTATATGCGGATTGTTGTTCTGGCGCTAATCGTTACTCTTATGATCATCATACTTTACTTTCAAGTGGCTAATGAGCGGCAACAGGCCTATCGGCAAGCGAAGGAAACTTTCTACCAGATCGATCAGGTCCTGGAAGAAAATTCGGCGGAACTCACCGATATACAAAAGAGCTATAAGGACACTTGTCGGCACAATGCGGGGGTAATTGCCTATATTATAGAAGCCAGGCCCTCTGTTTTAGACAGCGTGGAGGAACTAAGGCACATTGCCGAGCTGGTAGAAGTTGATGAAATTCATATTTTTGACACATCAGGACGTATTTTTACGGGAACTCATCCGGAATATTATGGTTATACTTTTGACTCAGGTGAACAGATTGGTTTTTTTAAGCCTTTACTCAACGACAAATTTCTGTGCCTTGTGCAGGATATAACGCCTAATACGGCGGAAGACAAGATGATGCAGTACTCCGCTTTATGGAGCCGTAATGGAAAATATATTGTTCAGGTCGGTATGGAACCCGTAAATGTTCTGAAGGTTACAGAAAAAAACGAACTGTCCCATATATTTTCCCTGCTGCGCGTCAATTCCGAAGCTAATTATTATGCGATTAATAAGGAAAGCGGAAAAATTGTCGGCTCTACCGACCTGTCATGCGTTGAAAAAAATAGTTCGGAGATAGGCTTGGATTTTGAAACGATTGTTATTGACGAAGACGGCTTTTACACAAATGTAAATGATATAAAATCCTATTGTGTGTTTATGGAATCTGGTGAAAATTATATCGGACGTGTCATTTCTTGTCAGGATCTGTATCAGCAAGTTCCATTTACAATGTTAGAGTTTGCGATTTGTCTGGTTGCCGTTGTGATGATTTTGTTCTATGTGGTCACTTACTGTACAAACAAGTATGTGATTGAAGGCATTTATAGTATCAATAATAAACTGCATATTATCTCTCAGGGAGATCTGGACGAGACTGTCGATGTCAAAAGCAGTTTAGAATTTGCGGAGTTGAGTCGCTATATCAATCAGATGAAAAAGAGTATGATGGAAAACTACCGTAAGATGTCCTATGTCATTAGCAAAGCCCAAATGGCTATCGGTGTGTACGAATGCAATCCGCAAATGAAAAAAGTATATCTGAGCGAATATGTTCCCGAAATCCTTGATTTAGAACCACAAGAGTGCGAGAGATTAGCTGCAGACTATAAGGTTTTCAGAAAATTCATCGACGATCTGCGTAAAAATACTGTTGAAGATGAAGTCTGTGTATATCATTATCGACAACATTATTTCAAACTGTATGAGATCGAGGATAATGACGATGTTTTTGGTGTCATTATCGATGTGACGGCAGGAGTTGAAAGGCGAAAAAAAATAGAGGGCGAACGCGAAGCAAAAAGTCGTTTTCTTTACAATATGTCGCATGAAATCAGAACGCCAATTAATGCAATACTTGGAATGAACGAGATGATACTGCGCGAGACTCGGGACAAGCAGATTTTAACATATTCTTCAAACGTACAAAGTTCCGGAAAAATGCTGCTGTCTTTAGTAAATGACATTTTGGATGCGTCAAAGATTGAATCCGGGAAGATGGAAATTATTCCGGCAGAATATAAAATGTCGAATGTGATCATGGATTTGTGGAATGTCATTTATTTACGTGCAAAGGAGAAAAATCTGGCGCTTGGCGTGGAAGTGGATGAGACGCTTCCCTGTGTTCTGTATGGCGATGACGTGCGGGTGAAGCAGATTGTGACAAACCTTTTGACAAATGCAGTAAAATACACAAAGGAAGGCAGTGTCCGGCTTAAGATTGCTTATGAACGTCAAAATGACGATGGACTTTTGTTGAAAATATCGGTGCAGGATACGGGGATTGGCATCCGGGAAGAAGATATGGGAAAGCTTTTTGAAAGTTTCCAGCGTATTGACGAAGAGGCAAACAGAAATATTGAAGGAACAGGGCTTGGTATGAATATTACAATGTCATTGCTTAAGATGATGGGCGGTGATATGAAGGTTGATAGTGAATATCAGAAAGGTTCTACCTTTACCGTAAGCATACCGCAGAAAATTATAAGCGATGAACCTACAGGCAGCTTTCAGCAGATACAGGAAAGAAATTCACAGCAGAACGGCAGCAAAGGGGGCGGCTTTATAGCGCCTGAAGGATGTACGCTTGTGGTGGATGACAATGAAATGAACCGAACCGTGTTTAAGGCTCTGTTAAAACGGACAAAAATGCAGGTTGTGACGGCAGAATCAGGAAAACAATGTCTGGAATATGTGCAGAAACAGAAATTCCATATTATTTTTATGGATCATATGATGCCTGAAATGGATGGAATTGATGCATTGCATGAAATCAAGAGGCTTGCAAAGAGTACGGATTTCCCAAATAAAGATACGCCGGTTATTGTACTGACGGCGAATGCCGTGGCGGGTGCCAGGGAGAAGTATCTTGCAGAAGGATTTGCAGATTTTCTGACAAAACCGATTGATGCAGAACTTTTGGAACAGACAATATGTGAATATCTTCCAAAGGAACTGATTCAATCAGTCGAAGAAACGGACAATGATTCGGAAGCCGAAAATGGCACGGATGAATATGACCGTTATCTGGAACAGGGGATTTCTATCAGAAACGGACTAAAGCATTCCCAGGACGACATGGAAATCTATATGGATTTTGTGCGGTTATTTATAAATGACAAAAGTAAAATAGAATTGCTGCGGGAGTATCTATCTGCACATAATATGAAAGATTATGCTATTTTAGTACATGCTTTAAAAGGAAATGCGCGAACACTCGGTGCGGATAAACTGGCAGACATAGCATATGAGCATGAGATGCAGAGCAAGGCGGGACAGGAGGATTATGTATCTGTACACTGGGAGGAACTGGAACAGGTATGGGAAGCTACACTGGAAACATTGAAAGAAATTTATAAAAGATATGCTCCAAAACAGGAGAAAACAGACATTCCATATAACGGCGAACTGCTTGAACTGCCGCAGGAGAAGCTTGATGAAATGGTAGCGTTGATAGATGATTTCAAAACGGATGCGGCAGTGGGACAGATAAAAGAATGGCTGAAAAATCCTTTACCTTGGGATATGAAACAGCGGCTTACGAATGCTTTGGCAGCAATAAAAGATGAGTATGATGAGGATAAAGCAATAGAGATTCTGAAGAACAATCAGGAGGATAATAAACTATGACAAACAAAAGAAGTATTGTGGCAGTGGATGACAGCATGATTATATTAAGGATGCTTGAAAAGTTGTTGAGCAAAGAATATGTTTTCCATGCATTCTCGAAGGGGATGCGTGCTCTTAAATATTTAAAAGATGAGGGCAGGCCGGATCTGATTATTTTAGATATTGAAATGCCGGAAATTGATGGATTTAAAATGCTTGAAATGATACGCCAAAAAGATGAGTTGAAAGAAGTGCCGGTTCTTTTTCTAACATCAAATCGCGATAAAGATCACGTCGTAAAGGCAATCGAGGGTGGTGCGAATGATTATACATTAAAGCCGATTGACGAGGAAGTGTTCATGGATAAAGTGCGCAAACTGCTAAAGGAAGACAAAATCAGTTGGGGAGATGTGTAAATAACAGTAAAAATAGAGACGATAAGAAGCAGAAATGAAAAATAAACGGTATGGACAGCCGTAAAAAGGGCTTTCCATACCGTTTTGTTTCATCGGGAAGTCTGCCGTATTCTTGTATAAAAGTTCGAATTTTATAAATCGTGCCGCATCAATATCCGAGCTCTTCACCGATTAAGATCACTTTGATGCGTCCCGGAATGCCGCTTCGCCTTGTGATGACGACCTGGTTGCAGATGCAGTCAGGGGACAGGCAGTCGGAACATACGCCGGTAGAAGCGCAGGGGGTATGCTTGCCGAGCCGTTTGCAGTTCATCGGAGTGGCGGTGTTATGTACGCGGCTTAAGGCTTCTTCGACGTTGGCTGCCACTTTGTTCATGCCTGCCATGACAATGACCTGCTCCGGTCCGTAAATCAGGGCTGCGACACGGTTTCCTGTGCCGTCAATATTTACAAGTTCGCCGTTTGCCGTGATCGCGTTGGCGCTCATAAAGTAGAAATCAGCGGAGAGGGCGTCGTGATAGAGCTGCTTTGTCTCTTCCGGCGTTTTTGCGGCGGCGCGGTCAATCAGCCGTATATTAGGGTCGTGGCGCAGCGCAGTGAGCATGCCGATGTCCTCTAAGGTCATGGAACCGCCGAAAGAGACGGTACAATTTGGTTTGAGATAGGAGAACGCCAGCTTTTCTGCCTCTTCTACTGTTGTACAGTAGCAGGCGTCCATGTTACGCTTTTTCATTTTTTCGATGATTGTGCCCGCGAGGGTTTCGTAATGCATTTGCTTTGGGGTCATGTTGTTTGCCTCCTTATGTGTAATCAATTCTTTGGAAATAAGTATAACACTTTTTTGCTTTGTGTTGTATGCTGCTTGACTTTTTTTGTCAAGCAGATAAAATAAGAGAAGGTTTTGGAAGAGAGAAAGTGAGAGGAAGTATGAGCCAGAATTTAAAGAAAATGTTATCTTACTATAAGCCGTATCGTCTTATTTTCTGGGCGGATATGTTTTTTGCCATGCTTTCAGCGGGAGTGGCGCTTGTAATTCCGCTTGTAATCCGTTATGTGACATATACGCTGGTCTATGAGGAGACGGCGGTAATTCTGCGGCAGATTAAGGTGATTGCAGTCATTCTGCTGGTTATGGTGGCGGTTGACTGCTACAGCAAGTTTTTTATCTCGAATTACGGACATGTGATGGGCGCAAAAATTGAGTATAATATGCGTGCGGAAATTTTCGGGCATTTCCAGAAGCTGTCTTTTACGTTCTATGACAATCAGAAGGTAGGGCAGTTGATGAGCCGCATCACGACGGATCTGTTTGATATTACGGAGTTGATGCATCACGGACCGGAAAATATCATTCTCTCTGTGATCAAAATCGCAGGAGCGTTCGTGATCCTTGTGAATATCAGCCCGATACTGGCACTGGCGGCGTTTGCCGTCCTGCCGTTCATGTTTGCCTATGCGTATTGGCTGAACGGGAAGATGCGCCGTGCGTTCCGGCAGAACCGTGTGAAAATTGCGGAGATCAATGCGCAGATCGAGGACAATTTGGCGGGAATTCGTGTGGTGAAATCCTTTGCAAATGAGAAAATCGAGAAGGAGAAGTTTGGGCTGGGAAATGCCGGCTTTCTCTCCGCCAAGAAGAACAGCTATCATTATATGGGAAGCTTTCAGGCGGGACTGGGCGCATTTACCACGCTCATTCAGGTCAATGTGATTCTGGCAGGGACTCTATTGATCGTGAATGGAAGTATAGATGTGAGCGATCTTGTCACTTTTGTGCTCTATATCAGTGTATTTACTGATCCGGTGCGGACGTTGATCGATTTCACCGAGCAGTTCCAGAATGGTTACAGCGGTTTTGAGCGTTTCTGTGAGATTATGTCAATCGAGCCGGACATCAGGGACAGCGAAGATGCGACGGAGCTTTGCGACGTGAAGGGAGATATCTCGTTTGAAAACGTGTCCTTTCAGTATGAGGAAAATTCGGAGCAGGTGCTTTCCCATATCAATCTGAATGTGCCTGCGGGCGCATACATGGCGTTAGTGGGTTCCTCGGGAGCGGGAAAGAGCACGCTCTGCTCGTTAATTCCGCGTTTTTATGACGTAACAGAGGGCGCGGTGAAGATCGACGGAAAGGACGTCAGAGGGCTTACGTTAAAGAGTCTGCGCGACCATATCGGTATCGTACAGCAGGACGTCTACCTGTTCGTCGGAACCGTCTACGACAACATTCTCTATGGCAGGCCGGACGCGACCAGGGAGGAGGTCATCTGGGCGGCAAAGAACGCGAATGCGCATGAATTCATTATGTCGCTGCCCAAGGGGTATGACACGGACATCGGACAGCGCGGCATTAAGCTTTCCGGCGGTCAGAAGCAGCGGCTTTCCATTGCGCGGGTATTTTTAAAGAATCCTCCGATTCTGATTTTCGACGAGGCGACATCCGCGCTCGATAATGAGAGCGAGAAGGTCGTGCAGGATTCGCTGGAGAAGCTTGCGAAGAACCGCACCACGTTTGTAATAGCACACCGCCTTTCCACGATAAAGAATGCCGAGCGCATCCTTGTGCTTACGGAGAATGGAATCGAGGAAGAGGGAACGCATGAAGAACTGCTCGGGAAGGGCGGCATCTACGAGAAATTGTACTCTATGCAATTTCATAAATAATGAGCCGTGCCAAGCGGAAAAGATACAAATATTTCGTGCTTGCACGAGAATATTTGTATCTTTGGAGATTGATAGGGCGAAGCCCCCTGAACGAGTGAGCTATGCTCACGAGTGCAGGAGCACGGCGTGGTGGATGCGTCAATGCGGACTGATAGGGCGAAGCCCCCTGAACGAGTGAGCTATGCTCACGAGTGCAGGAGCACGGCGTGGTGGATGCAAAAATTATTCTTGTAATTTTAAGAAAATTGTGCTACATTCAACATATCTTATTTTTAGATTCATTTATTCTATAACATTCTACTTGGTCTTACGACCACAGGCGAATCGCCGCATATTCCAAGAAAGCAGAGAGAGTTTTGTATTGCACAGGCAGAAGAAAAAAATTATAATGGAGGAAACCATATGAATCAAAGCACACAATCGAATACGAACCGGGAGTATAAGGACAGACTGTTCAAATTTATTTTTCGGGAGAAACAGGACTTGTTGGAACTGTATAATGCGCTCAATGGTACGACGCATGACGATCCGGAGGACATTGTGGTGAATACGTTAGAGGATGTTGTATACATGGGCATGAGAAACGACATTTCGTTTCTTTTGCAGGAGATGTTAAATCTTTATGAGCATCAAAGTACGATGTCACCGAACCTTCCGCTTCGCGGGTTGCTTTATTTTGCAGCACTGTACCGGAAATTGTTGGTGAATCATGAGGATCTCTATAGTAGTCGAAGAATTGCGTTACCCCTGCCGAGGTTCGTGATTTTCTATAACGGCTCGAAAGAAGAACCAGAAAGCACGAATCTGTATCTACATGATTCGTTTCCTCCGAAATACAGGTCTGATGATGCGGATCTGAATTGCCGGGCAACGTTAATCAACATTAACGCTGGGCACAATCGGGAATTGATGAAGAAGTGCAGGCGTCTGGAGGAGTATTCCATTTTTGTTGGGAAAGTAAGAGAATATCAGAAGAAGGATTATATCATTGAACAGGCGATAGAGCTTGCTGTGGATGACTGTGTGCGGAATGGAATTTTAGAGGATATATTGCGTGAGAACCGTGAGGAGGTGCGTTGTATGCTGTTGACGGAGTATAATGAGCAGGCACATATTGAGAATGAGAGAAAGATTGCGGCAGATGAGGCATTTGAACAGGGCATGGAGCTTGGAATCGAAGAGGGGATGGAGAGAGGAATTGAAGAGGGGATGGAGAGAGGAATTGAAGAGGGGATGGAGAGAGGAATTGAACAGGGGATGGAGAGAGGAATCGAACAGGGAATCAAGACAGGGACAGAACGGTTTGCGCGTCTGACGAAGAGACTGATGCAGGAGGAGCGTACAGAGGAACTGCTTCGGGCGACGGATGAGAAGGATTTTCGGGAAAAGCTGTATGAGGAGTATGGAATCTAAAGCTCCAATTCTAAAAAAAGTATGAAATAATCACCAATATTTGCAAAATAGTGGAAAAACGAGTAAAATAAGAATGTTTTGGAAATGTGCAATGCAGCATGGAAAGGAAGAGATAGCAATGACAAAGATAGACATTATTTCGGGATTCTTAGGAGCGGGAAAGACGACCTTTATCAAGAAGATGATTGATGAGGTATTTGTCGGAGAGAAGCTGGTCTTAATTGAGAATGAATTCGGCGAGGTCGGCATCGACGGAGGTTTCCTCAAGGATTCCGGTATTCAGATTACCGAGATGAATTCCGGCTGTATCTGCTGCTCTCTGGTGGGAGATTTCGGAAAGAATCTGCATGAGGTGATTGATAAATATCATCCGGACCGTATTTTGATCGAGCCGTCCGGCGTAGGCAAGCTCTCGGATGTCATGAAATCCGTGATTGACATCGAGAAGGAAGAGGACGTTAAGCTGAACGGTCTTGTGACGGTTGTCAATGCGCTTAAGGCGAGCAAGCAGATGAAGGCGTTCGGCGAATTTTTCAACAATCAGATCGAGTATGCGACGACAGTAGTATTGAGCCGTACACAGAATGCGACGCCGGAGCAGTTGGAGCTCTGTGTGAAGCAGATACAGTCATTGAACGAGAAGGCGGCGATCATCACAACTCCGTGGGATTCTATCCGCGGCGAGCAGATATTAAAGGTCGTTGAGGGGCAGGACTCTCTGGAGATGAAGCTTATGGCGGAGCAGCATGCGAAGGAGGAAGCCGAGGCACACGAGCACGAGCATCACCATGACCACGAACATGAGGAGCATGAACACCATCATGACCACGATCACGAGGAGCACGAGCATGACGAGAATTGCACCTGTGGCTGTCATGACCATGAGCATGAAGAGCACGAGCACCATCATGAGCATGAAGAGCACGAGCATCACCATGATCACGACCATGGTCATGAAGAGCACGAGCACCATCATGAGCATGAAGAGCACGAGCACCATCATGACCATGAGCATGAAGAGCACGAGCATCATCATGAGCACGACGAGAACTGTACCTGCGGTTGTCATGATCACCACCACCATCATGCAGACGAGGTGTTTACGAGCTGGGGCAGAGAGACGCCGCACAAGTTCACGCGTGAGAAGATTGAGGACGTGCTAAAGACCTTCTGTGAGACAGATGATTACGGAACGATTCTGCGCGCGAAGGGTATGGTCGAGGACGAGAACGGTTCCTGGATCTATTTTGACATGGTTCCGGGCGAGTACGAGCTTCGCGACGGCGAGCCGGATTATACCGGACGTCTTTGCGTCATCGGAACCGATATCGACGAGCACAGACTGGAAGAGTTATTTGGAATAGCCTAACGCAGCGGACGGCACTGCCGTGGCGCGGTGCGTGAGACGGAAAGGAATGTAACATGCAGGAGATACCAATTTATTTGTTTACCGGCTTCATGGACAGCGGCAAGACGACGCTGATTAAGGAAACACTTTTTGAAAACGGCTTTGCAGAAGAGGGCAAGAGTCTGATTGTCTGCTGTGAGGATGGTGATGTAGAATACGATGAGGCAGAGTTAAAGCGCATCAATGCGAGTCTTGTCATGGTGGAAAAGGAAGAGGATTTCACGACGGAGTTCTTAAATGAGATCAATACCAGGTATCTTCCGGATCAGATTTTTCTGGAGTACAACGGCACTTGGGGTATGGACACGCTGATGGAGACAGAGCTTCCGCGCGGCTGGACGATCATTCAGTCGCTGGCGACTGTGGATGCCACGACGTTTGAGATGTATCTTGGCAATATGCGCGCAATGATTATGGAGCAGTTGTTTCAGGCAGACGTCGTAATCTTTAACCGCTGCGATGACAGTACGGACAAAGGAAAATTCCGCCGTAATGTCAAGGCGTTAAACCGTAAGGCGCAGCTTGTGTATGAGCGGGCAGACGGTACGCTGGACGAGCGGGAGGAGGAGCTTCCGTTCGATATTTCGGGTGACGAGCTTGAGATTACGGATGCAGATTATGCCATCTGGTATATGGACTGTCTGGAGAATCCGAAGAAGTATGAGGGCAAGAAGGTCAGCTTCCTTGCGCTTGTCTATAATCCTGACAAGCTTAAGAAGGGGATTTTTGTTCCGGGGCGCTTTGCAATGACGTGCTGCGTGGAGGATGTGACGTTCATCGGGTTCAAGTGCAAGTACCCGAAAGAGGAGGAAATTGCACATAAGTCGTGGATTCATATTACGGCGCAGGTCAAGGTGGAGTTCACAAGAGAGTACAAGGGAAAAGGTCCGGTGCTCTATCCGGTTTCCATCACTCCGGCGGAGAAGCCGGATGACGAGCTGGTGTATTTTTCATAAGAATTTGGGTTGACAAATACACGTTGATGTATTAAAGTATCATCATAGTGATAAACCGATGAGAAAGAGTAGTAGGCATCGATTCGAGATGACAGAGAGCTGCAGGTGGTGTGATTGCGGTATTGAGAGCGTTGCTGAATGGACTTTTGAGGGCGGGCTGAAGTATTTTTTAGTAGGTGTCGCCGGGAACCGGACCCGTTATCCATCCGGCATGTATGTTCGTACATGAATGAGTGGACGTTTCGTCAAGATGAGTGGTACCGCGATAATATTAGTTTATTACCGTCTCAAGCAATAGCTTGGGGCGGTTTTTTATATTAAGGAGGAAAATCCTCTGCTCCCACAAGGGTGGTCGCATTTTCCTTCGGAAAACAAGGAGGATTCTATTATGAAAAAGAAAATGTTGGCAGTAATTTTAACAATGGCAATGACGGCGGCGGCAGCGGCGGGCTGCGGAAACAGCGACAACGGTTCGGACGGACCGACAGCAGGGCTTTCTTCCACATCCGGCAATGGCGAAGACGGTACGGCAGGCACGCCGTCCACGGAACCGCAGGGGGAGGCCGCGGAGCAGGCTCCCGCGGCGGGAACGGTGTATAAGGTCGGCATCGTGCAGTACGTGGACGACGCGTCCTTAAACCAGATCGAGAAGGCGATCGAGGCGGAGCTCGATGCAAAGGGCGCAGAACTGGGAGTGACCTTTGATTATGCGGATTATACATTTAACGGTCAGGCAGACCAGTCGATTCTGACACAGATTGCGGCAGATCTTCTCGCAGATGAAGTCGATATTATCATTCCGATCGCGACGCCGACGGCAGTGGTTATGCAGAGTGCGACGGAGGAGCAGCAGATTCCGGTCGTATTTTCGGCAGTGTCCGATCCGGTCGGAGCGGGACTTGCGGCGGATATGAACGCACCGGGCGCGAACATTACAGGAACTTCGGATGCGATCGACACAGCGGCGATTTTTGACCTGATGCTTGCTGCAAATCCCGACACGGCAAAGGTCGGACTCTTATATGACAAGAGCCAGGCATCTTCGCTCGGTGCGATTGAGGCGGCGAAGGCATATTGCGACGATAAGGGAATATCTTATGTAGAGAAGACCGGAACGACGTCGGCGGAGGTACAGGCAGCAGCGGATGCGTTGGTTGCCGAGGGCGTGGACGCCGTGTTCACCCCGCAGGACAATACGGTCATGACGGCAGAGCTTGCAATCTTCGAGAAGTTTGTAGATGCGAAGATTCCTCATTATACAGGCGCGGATTCCTTTGCCTTAAACGGTGCGTTCTGCGGCTACGGCGTCAACTATGAGGAGCTTGGAACAAAGACCGCGGACATGGCGGTGGATATTCTGGTAAACGGCACCGATCCGGCAGCGACACCGATTCAGACCTTAGAGCGCGGTATCGCCATGGTAAATACGGAAACGGCGGAGGCGATCGGCCTGGATTATTCCATGTTTGCCGATATGTGTTCCGAAGTGATTGAAACGGTTACAGCAGAGGAGTTCGAATAATTATGGGTTCCATCATTACTTTGTCCATTGTGCAGAATGCCCTGGAGCTTGGCTTCATTTACGCATTGGTTGCCCTGGCGCTTTTTATCTCATTTAGTATTTTAAATATTGCAGATCTCTCGACGGACGGCTGTTTTACACTGGGGTGCGCAGTCTGCGCATCCGTGACATTGGCGGGGCATCCGGTGTTAGGCCTTTTTGCGGCGATGGCAGCGGGAGTCTGCTCGGGCTTTGTGACGGCATTTCTGCAGACAAAGCTTGGCATTCAGTCGATTCTTGCAGGAATCATTGTAAATACGGGACTTTATACGATCAATATCGCTGTGATGGGCTTTGCGTCCAACATGAACCTCTTTGCCTGCGAGTCTGTTTTTACATGGGCAAAGGAGACAATCGGAGGCACATGGTATAAGCTGATCGTGTCGGCAGTCATCGTCATTCTCGTCGGCGTGCTGATATCGCTGTTTTTAAATACAAGACTGGGATTGTCCATCCGCGCGACAGGTGACAACCCTGATATGGTGCGCGCGTCAAGCATCAATACGGGCATGATGATTACGATCGGGCTGTGCGTTGCGAATGCGCTTACCGGGCTTTCCGGCGGACTTTTGGCGCAGTATCAGAAGTCCTGCGATATCAACCTCGGGACGGGTATGGTCACGATCGCTCTGGCGAGCCTTATCATCGGCGAGTCGATCATCGGCAAAGGAAATATGCTAAAGCGGGTCGCGGGCGTGATCCTCGGAAGCTGCCTGTACCGCTTTATCGTGGCGGTGGCGCTGCGTCTCAATGTTCCGGCAGAGTGCTTAAAGCTGGTGTCTTCGATTATTGTAGCGGTCGCGATCGCATTTCCTTATATGAAAAAGCAGTTCGCTTTCCGGCAGCAGAAGCGTGCGGCGCGCATCACGAACCAGCAGTACATAAAGGAAATGCTAAGAAAAGAACAGACGGGAAAAGGAGGAGAAATGTGATATGGCAGTCGAGAAAGATTCCATGCTCATTATGAAAAATGTTGAAAAGACCTTCAATCCCGGCACAGTCAATGAGAAACGGGCGTTAAACGGTGTGAGCCTCACCTTGAGAAAGGGAGATTTCGCGACGATTGTCGGAAGCAACGGTGCGGGAAAATCTACGCTTTTTAACGCGATCACCGGAGCATTTTTCCCGGATAAGGGACTGATTATGTTAGGCGGGGAGGACATCACCTACCAGAAGGAGCATGTGAGGAGCAAGGTCATCGGTCATCTGTTTCAGGACCCGCTTAAGGGCACGGCGCCGCACATGACGATCGAGGAGAATATGGCGCTCGCCTATCTGCGCACGACAACCTCAAAGAACGCTTATTTCAGCAGGATAAAAGCGGCGGACAAAAAGAAGTTCAGAGAACAGCTTTCCCTGCTTGACATGGGGCTTGAAGATCGGATGAAACAGCCGGTCGGTCTGCTTTCCGGCGGACAGAGACAGGCGCTTACGCTTTTGATGGCGACGATGGTGACGCCGAAGATTCTTCTGCTCGACGAGCATACGGCGGCGCTCGATCCGGCGACGGCGGAGAAGGTCTTATCGCTCACAAAGCAGATCGTAGCCGAGCGGGAGATTACCTGTCTTATGGTAACGCACAATATGCATCAGGCGCTTTCACTTGGAAACCGTACGCTGATGATGGATGCGGGAAATATTGTGCTTGATGTCGAGGGAGAGGTGCGTCGGAAGATGACGGTGGACGATCTTTTGGAGCAGTTCGCGCTTCGCGCAGGAAAAGCGCTTGATAACGACAGGATTCTTTTTTCAAAGGTAGAATAGCACATATAAACAGAAAATATGGGAAAAGCCGTTGAAATATGACGGCTTTTCCTTTATTATATAAAATTAGATGCCCGCAGGCGTGAAGTTTATGTTCCGTTTACTGTGCGGGAGTAATATGTTTGTGTTCAGTTCGGAAGGGGATTGGGATAACACAGAATACGAGGAGGAAATTATGTATCCGATTGTTAAGAAAGAGAAATTGGCAGACAAGATTTATCTCATGGATGTCAAAGCGCCGCGTGTGGCGCAGTACTGCGAGCCGGGACAGTTCGTGATTGTGAAAATGGATGAACACGGCGAACGTATTCCGCTTACCATCTGCGATTATGACAGAGAGGCGGGAACGATCACGATTGTATTTCAGACCGTGGGAGCATCCACGGAACGCATGGTAGCCCTTGAAGCGGGAGACGCATTTGAGGATTTCGTCGGACCGCTCGGATGTCCGTCCGACCTTATCGACGAGGACATCGAGACGCTTAAGAAAAAGAAGATCTTGTTTATCGCGGGCGGTGTCGGAACGGCTCCGGTCTATCCGCAGGTAAAATGGCTGCATGAGCATGGTGTGGACTGTGACGTTATCATGGGTTCGAGAAATAAAGATCTTTTGATCTTAGAGGATGAGATGCGCGCGGTGGCGACGAATCTTTATGTGACAACGGATGATGGTTCCTATGGTTTCCACGGAACGGGAACGGCACAGCTTCAGGCACTCTGGGACGAGGGTGTGCGCTACGACCATTGTGTGGCGATCGGGCCGATGATTATGATGAAGTTTGTCTGTAAGCTGACGAAGGAACTTGGAATTCATACGATCGTTTCCATGAATCCGATTATGGTCGACGGAACCGGAATGTGCGGCGCGTGCCGTCTTGTAGTCGGCGATGAAGTGAAGTTCGCCTGCGTGGACGGACCGGAGTTCGATGGTCACTTGGTAGATTTCGATCAGGCGATGAAGCGCCAGCAGCAGTACAAGACCGAAGAGGGCAGAGCGATGTTAAAGCAGCAGGAAGGCGATACGCACCACGGCGGATGCGGTCAGTGCAGCTAAATGAAATGATAGAGAGTATGGAGGTTCATATGGACGTAATGACGAAAGTACCGGTTCGTGAGCAGGACCCACAGGTGCGTGCGGCGAACTTTGAAGAGGTATGTCTGGGATATAACGAAGAAGAGGCAATGGCAGAGGCGGCGCGCTGCTTAAACTGCAAGAATGCACAGTGTATAAAGGGATGTCCGGTATCGATCGATATTCCGGGCTTTATCGCACAGGTAAAGGAAGGCAATTTCGAGGAGGCTTACCAGATCATCAGCAAGTCTTCCGCACTTCCGGCAGTCTGCGGCCGTGTTTGTCCGCAGGAGAATCAGTGCGAGGGCAAATGTATCCGCGGTATCAAGGGTGAGGCTGTCTCTATCGGTAAGCTGGAACGCTTTGTCGCCGACTGGGCGAGAGAGCACGGCATCAAGCCGAAGAAAGCAGAGAAGACGAACGGTCATAAAGTGGCGGTCATCGGTTCCGGTCCTGCGGGACTGACCTGTGCGGGCGATCTGGCAAAGCTCGGCTATGAGGTAACGATTTTTGAGGCGCTTCACGAGGCGGGCGGCGTGCTTGTATACGGTATACCGGAATTCCGTCTGCCAAAGCAGAAGGTCGTTGCGGCGGAGGTCGAGAATGTAAAGGCACTCGGCGTCAAGATCGAGACAAATGTTGTTATTGGCAAATCCGTAACGATCGACGAACTGATGGAGCAGGAAGGCTTCGAGGCAGTCTTTATCGGATCGGGCGCGGGACTTCCGAGATTTATGGGAATTCCGGGCGAGCAGGCGATGGGCGTGTTCTCAGCGAACGAGTTTCTTACCAGAAATAACCTGATGAAAGCATTTCTGGAGGATTACGATACACCGATCAAGGCGGGCAAAAAAGTTATCGTCGTCGGCGGCGGAAATGTGGCGATGGACGCTGCGAGAACTGCAAAGCGTCTCGGTGCGGAGGTGCATGTTGTATACCGCCGCGGCGAGGAAGAGCTTCCGGCACGTAAGGAAGAGGTGCATCACGCGAAGGAGGAGGGCATCATCTTTGATCTGCTCCAGAATCCGACCGAGCTGCTCGTGGATGAGAACGGCTGCGTGAAGGGCGCGAAGGTCATCAAGATGGAGCTTGGCGAGCCGGATGAATCCGGCAGAAGAAGTCCGGTGGAGATTCCGGGTTCCGAGTATGAGATTGAGGCGGACACCGTTATCATGTCGCTCGGCACATCCCCGAATCCGCTGATCTCCTCGACGACGAAGGGGCTTGAGACGAACCGCAGGAAGTGTATCGTGGCGGAGGAAGAAAACGGTGCCACTTCCAAGGACGGCGTATTCGCAGGCGGAGATGCCGTGACCGGAGCGGCGACGGTCATTCTCGCCATGGGCGCAGGAAAAGCTGCTGCAAAGGGAATTGACGAGTATCTGCGCACGAAATAGTATAGAGATCAGATACGAGATATTTTATGAGGGTCATAACCAGAAATGCCGCATCCCGGTTCGTTGGGATGCGGCGTTTCTTATGCTCTTAAATCATGATGTGCAGGATAGCAGGCGTTTGTGCGGTCGCTTTATTCGAGATTGATGTGCTTGCGCACAATTACATTGCAGATGCTGTACAGTGCAATGACAGCAATAATGGAATAGATATTTTGAACAATCATATAGGAGTTGTTTATAGTAACAGCTGTATTTACTGTGTCAGTGGTTGTCTGGAGCACGCCGCCCCCTAAAGGGGCAAAGTTGAAATATCCGGAGACAAGCATTATGATGAGGTTTAAAGCCTGGTTGACAACGTAGAATATAATGCCTGTCACAACGGAAGCAAGTACCTTGTTCGTTGAGAAGAGCTGTCCGATGGAAGCACTTGCAAATACCCACAGCAGATAGATCAGGCATGAGAGTGCTGCGGAGAAAAGAAACTGAACGATCATGCCGCCTGTGTGAAATCCTATTGCCGTAAGCTCGCTGTCAAGTCCCGTTATAAATTCCCGTGAAAATATCTCCCAGAACTCTCCGTCGGTAACACTGTTTAAAAGAAAAAAGACGGAGCCGATAAACAGTAACAGGGCGGCGAACATCCAGACGAATGAGGTCGCAAGCTTTACATGGAAGGTCGTAAGTTGCTTTACCGGAAGCGTATGTGTCAGATAGCCCTGAGCGGAGTACATGGTCTTGTAAAAGTGTATGCACATATATACGTAGGTAACAATAAAAAACGCGAAAAGGCTGAGGACATAGAGAATGATAGCGCCGACAATAAGCATTGTGACGACCGGACTGGGGTGGGCGCCTGCGCTGTCTAAGCGAAGCGTGCTTCGCAGTGCCAGTGTGCCGATACATGTGGTGACGATCAAGACGGCATATATCATCAGCATCATTTTTGCCGTATTCTTAAATTCGTATTTGAATAATTTGCCTAACATCTGAATACCTCCCTAAAAAGTGTGTCAACGGACTTTTCCTGATTCTCGCGGATGTCGTCCACGGAAGCGGTAAGGCGTATCTGTCCGTTCTGGATGAAAATGACTTCGTCTAAAATATTCTCGATGTCCGCGATCAAGTGCGTGGATATCAGAATCGAAGATTCCGGCTCGTAGTTGGAGAGAATGATATTTAAAATGAAGTCCCGGGCTGCCGGATCGACGCCTGCAATCGGCTCGTCTAAGATGTAAAGCTCTGCCCGGCGGCTCATGACAAGGATAAGCTGTACCTTCTCCTTCGTTCCCTTTGACATCGCACGAAGCCTGTCGTCCGGGCTGATGGAAAGCTTCTCCAACATATCGTAGGCGCGCTCCTTGTCAAAATCTTCATAGAAGTCCGCGAAAAAGGCGATGATCTCCCGCACGCGCTGGTTCATATTCAGATAAGTGTGATCCGGGAGATAGGAAATATGCTTCTTGCTCTCCGGGCCGATAGAATTCTGCTTCATGTAAATCGTACCGCTCGTCGGTGTGAGCAGCCCGTTCATCATCTTGATCAGGGTGGTCTTTCCGCTTCCGTTCGGACCGAGCAGTCCGATGATATGTCCGCTCTCGATGGTCAGATCAATATTGTCGATCGCAGTCTTGCCGCCATATCGCTTCGTCAGGTTCTTGCATTCGATTAATGTGCTCATAGTTTTTCCCCTTTCATAGTCTGCTGCATCAGCGCGAGTATTTGTTCATTTTCGAAGCCGAGCGACTGCATCAGCTTAATAAATTCTTCGATCTTTTCTGTCGCAACAGAAGTCTTTAATTCTTCAATCATATGAGAGTCCTCCGTGATAAAACGTCCGCTGGTTCGTTTCGAGTAGACCAGTCCGGTGCGCTCTAATTCTGCAAATGCCTTCTGCATCGTATTCGGGTTGACGGCTGCCTCCGCCGCTAGTTCGCGGACGCTTGGGAGTTTGTCGCCGGCTTTGTAACGCCCGGAGATGATGTCCGTCTGAATGCGTTCCACGATCTGCAGGAAGATCGGACGGTCCGAATCAAGATTCCATGCCATATCTATATCCACCTCGTTTCCTTCTGTACTAATCAAATAATACAATGATACACATGGAATGTCAACCACTTTTTTTAAAACAGGAGAAAGAGGGAGTTTGATTACAAAAATGGAGCGTTTCGTTACGATTCATCAAAAATCATTTTTTTCTGCCGATATAATAAATGTAGCCGTGGTAGAGCACGGCAGATACAAGTCAAAGACCCCGCTGCAAGCGGCAGGGTATCAATATTGAAACGCCCAAGGGGCGGGGTATTTGACCCTCGCGGCAGTCGCCAAATGCCTGCAAGCAGTCACTTGGCTCGTTGCTCGCGGGAATAAATACAGGGCACGGATGCCGAATCGGGGAGGAATATGAGTGATACACATAGGAATATGTGCAGACGAGGCATTGGTGCATGCCTGTCTGGATGGGAAGGACAATACATATGTAAGGAGCAGCGCAGACATCCTACGGAGCCGGGCGGATTATGACGGAGCATATGATATTCTCCTGATTGCGGATGAAAACTGCGGGGCGCAGGAGACGACGGCATATATCAGCCGTAAGTTGTTGGAAGGTCTGAAGCATGGAGGAGCCGGGCACGGAGGAGGCGGGGAAAACGAACCGTTGCTGGTCCGGGCGGACGGAAGATATTACCGCATTGACAGGGAAAAGATTTATTATGCAGAGAGCGTGGGGCGCAAGGTCGTGCTTCACATGCCGGGAGGAACGATTGCCTACTATGCGAAGATGAAGGAAGCACAGGAGGAGCTCGGCAGTACATTTTTCCGATGCCATCGCGGCTATCTGGTGAACTTTACAGCGGTAAAGAGTTATGAAGCAGGGAGCATTCTGCTGAAAAATGGGGAGACGATTTTGATGTCAAAACAGAAGTACAATGAATTTGCGGCTGCTTACGCCGCATATCTGCGCCGGAGATAGGAGCAGAATCAGAAAGCGGGGAAATAGTGCGAAAAATCCATATATGGAAGATTTTTCACAAACGAATTTATTCGTTTTGCAAATACTGTGCCTGTGGCCCAAAGTTTGCAGGTATCGGAAAGGAATGGTTATTAGTATGAGAATTTATAACAGGAGTTTTGAGACGATTTCGAATGCGAGACAGAGCCGCATTTCCAAAACGCGCGCCTGGCAGACGCATTCGAAAGTAAAGATGGGGACGAGCGGTTCGACGCGTGCGACCGGGACGCTGGCAAGAAATAATGGTGTCACGTCAAAGAGCGACAGTATCTTACAGCAGATTTTAAGCAAAATTAATCAAAACACAGGGCTGACAGGCGAGACGATCGCCGACAATCAGACAAAGGTCTATGATTATGGAATCGCAGAGGTGTCTGCGCGAAGAACCGCAGGGCATATGGAGCGTCTTGCAGCGGATAAAGAGGAGTCGCTCTACGGGGAGGAAGAGAAGACGAGAGAACTGCTCGAGGCGGAAATCGCAGCTTTTGCGGATGATTATAATATTATGGTAAAGAAGCTGAATGGTACCGCGAGTGTCACGGACGAAACGGCAGTTAAGAATCTGAAAAAGGTGTTTACGGATCATCAGGCGTCGTTTCGGAACCTCGGGATCACGGTGAATGACAACGGAACGATCACGCTTGACCCAAAGAAGTTAAAGCAAGCGGACACAGAGGAAATAAAGAAGCTGTTCGGCGCAGAGAGCAGCGCCGCATCAAAGCTTAAGTCACTTGCTAAGGGCGTGGAGGAAAGTGCGAAGAAGCAGGCGGAAACGCTGCGTAAAGCAAGTTATATGACAAGCACGAATTATAATCGTAATGCTTCGGATAACAGAGCGGATATCTCCGGTGCGCGTTACAGCGCGAAGGGATAGTTTAAAGGATGCAGGATGGAAACAGAAAGGGTAAAGGCAGTCGAAGGCGTCTTGCCAAAGAAAGGAAAGGGCAGAACTACAGGCGGTAGGCGCGATAAGAAATGGAGCGTGCGTTTTCTGGAAGCACTGATGGATGAACTACAAGAGCAGGAAGAAGAGGAAGAGCGCAGGGAAAAAGTGCGCGGGGAGAGTGTTCTTCGTCCGGGCTGGGATACGCTTGAATTGTCGGAACCCAAGGAGGGTGCGCTTGCCTGCGAGCGGTACGAGGATATCATCGGGGCTGTGCGTCTTGTCGGGAACTGGAAATCCAATGTGCTCTATCTGATCTCGAATGCCGTTATGCGCGATTATTATGACGGAAAGCTCGGCGAACGCGGTGTCGGCGAGCTTTTTGGCGTCTGTTATCAGAAATGTATTGAGCGTAAGGACGGCACTGTTGTGCCAGGGAAGAATCGGTATGAGATCTTAGGGACGATTTATGAATTTTTTTCCAGGGCGAACGCGCGAGGAAGCGTTCTGGCAAATGAGCGCGAGGGGCGTGCGCTTGTGGAGGGCTGCGGACTGCAATGGGCAGGTACGACATATTATAATTCGGAGTATTTTTATCTTTGCGCAAATATGCAGCGCAGATTTCAGGCGCTCTGCAACAGGATTTCCGCGGAATGTGGGCTGGAGGAGCTTGCGTTTGAACAGATCAGGGAACGGACACAGTTTCTTCCGGTCGGGGGACTTGATTACCACGGTGTATTCGTATGGGTGCAGCGGAAGGATAATTACCCGGACAATCAGTACGGGATGAAAAACCAGAACAGGGAGCCGCCGAAAAATTTTACTTATCTGTACCGGAATCATTGCAGCGAAAACGAACTGCCCGGGCTCCGTTTCCTGGCGCGGCGGATGAAGGAGGAGACGGCACGTAAGAGTGGGGACAAAAGACTCTGGCGTGAGTATACCGTGCAGGATGGCAAGGATTATCATAATGGGATGAGTTATCTTCTGGAGGGCAGTCTTGTGGATGAACAGGATGAGCGGATGTATGACGAAGCTCTTGGTTTTTTGCAGAATTTTCGTCTGTACCGAATAGAAGGCTGTGTGGAGCTGCTTCATGTGGCTGAGAAAAGCCTGTTTTTGTAAAAAAACTAGGTTTTTCGAAAAAAAAGTAGAAAAAAGAGCAAGACTGTAATATTATGGAGATAGAACAAGTTATAATGCGCAGGAGGTACCGTGAGATGAATGATAGAACCGAAAGCATGAAATTCCGTTATAATGACAGGACAGAGCGCTACCATAGGATGAATACGTTTTTTGTCGGAGCAGTGACAGGTCTTTGGGCGCTGTTCATTATTTATCTGCTGATGAAGCTCGGAGCATCCAGTATTGCGGTTCCGACGGTTATCGGAAATGTTGTGCTTGTTGTAATATTTACTGTGGTGAATCTTGTTATTTATTTGCGGAACAAGGCGGATGAAAAGCTTAAGCATCTGGTTTCCATCGGTATGGCAGTCGAATTTCTTTTACTTGGGGTGCAGACGGATGCGGAGTTTATTTATTTTGCACTTATCGGTGTGCTTGCGCTTCAGATTCCGTATTATGATATGAAAAGATATCGGCAGAGCTGCATTACTTATGTAGTGGTTTTTACGTTGGTATTTATCGTGCGTATCCTCAAAGGAACAGGAATTGAGGATGTGGATTCCATTTGCCGCGTATTGTGTATGTATCTGATGTTCCTCGTGCTCTATAAGGTCGGCGGCATTGCCAAGGAGTTCAGCGATCATGCGCTTGGTTCCGCCGAGGAGCAGAGTGGTAAGCAGAGAGTCATGCTGGACGGAATTCTTGATATCTCAAGAACGGTGCAGGATGAATCTTCAAAAAGCAGCAACCTGGTAGACGAACTTGTAAATGTGACGGAAGCCGTAGCGCAGAGCATGAAAGAAATCGTTTCTGCCACCAATACGACGGCACGGAGCATTGAGGAACAGAATAGTATGACGCAGAGTATTCAGAATACGATCGAGGAAACGGGCGCAAGATCCAGACAGATGGTAGATATTGCCACGGATTCTAATGAGAGTATTCAGGAGAATCTGCAGGTGATTGAGGAGTTAAAGAGCCAGTCTGAGCAGATTGCAAAGACCAACCTCGAGGTGACGGCATCGATGGACCGGTTACAGGATAAGACCAGAGAGGTTGAGGAGATTGCAGGCATGATTTTAAATATCTCGAATCAGACGAACCTGCTTGCTTTGAATGCGTCGATTGAGAGTGCGAGAGCAGGGGAGGCGGGAAGAGGCTTTGCAGTCGTTGCGGAGCAGATTCGCCAGCTTGCAGAGCAGACGAAAAATTCGACGGAGAAGATAACAAAGATTGTCAGCGAATTGAATGAGAATGCCACCGAGGTCGTAAAATCGGTAGAATTCTCTGTGGAAGCGACAAGGGAGCAGAACGAGAAGATCATGCTGGCGGCGGAGTCCTTTGAGAATCTGAATACCAATATGTCGCGGCTTATTGGAGATATCAATGATATTGCCGGGCAGATCAGCGGTCTTTCTGATTCCAATAACCGGATTGTTGAGAATATTTCGCAGTTGTCGGCGGCGACCGAGCAGGTGACGGCGAGTGCGGAGCAGGTACACGAGATGAGTGAACAAAATATGACGTATGTAGAGGATGTCAGGGACGCAATCGGTACGATCCGCGGCAGGACAGATGAGATGAAGCAGTATACATAAGGCGAACTGGCATATGTATGATTGCAAATAGAAATCCGGCAGAATTCTTATTCTGCCGGATTTGTGTTTTGGGTAACCGTTTTGGTACAGGACTTTGTGTAAAGCAGTGTCATGAATCTGCAATCAGACAGGAGATCAGTCTGTCGTTATCCTCCGGGTTCATGAAGCAGAAGCGGATATACTTATTGTCCAGAAACGGGAAGGTGGAGCAGTCGCGGATCATCATCTTCTGGCGAATCGCGCGGTCGAACAGATCCTGTGAGGTCAGTTCATCCGATAAGATGCGCACTAACAGGAAATTCGCGCTGGGATCATATACTTTAAAGTCTGTCCGTTCCCGGAAAATCTTTAGAATGCGCGCGCGCTCCGAGGAGATTAATTCCTTCGTCTGTCTGATATAGGAAGCGTCCGTAAACATTGTCTCACCGGCAATGACGGCGAGAGAATTAATGGTCCACGGGTTCTTTCTGGTGTTGATTGCCTTGATCAGATCACGGTTTCCGGTGATAGCATAGCCGAGACGCAGACCGGGTGCGGCGAAGAACTTGGAGGTCCCGCGCAGGATGATGATGTTATTGTAATAGTTGGTCAGCGGGACGGCAGAAATCTCGTCCATGTTATCTGCAAATTCAACATAGCTCTCATCGATCATGACGTAAATGTCGTGCTGTTTGCATGCGTCTAAGATATGGCGCATTTCTTTTTTTGTGATACTTGAGGAGGTCGGATTGTTCGGATTGCATATGACAAGGAGGTCAATGCTCTCATTTAAGTGGGAGATGAAGTCCTCCGTGTCCAGACGGAAGTTATTGCTCTCGCGCAGCGGATAGTAGAGGGTAGTTCCGCCGCCGAGCGCGATCTCGCGTTCGTATTCCGAGTAGGTCGGACCGATGACGAGAGCCTTTTTGGGGTGTTCAATCTGGATGAACAGGGAAATCAGCTCCGTGGAACCGTTACCGACTATGACGTTTTCATATTCCGTGCCGCAGTATCCGGCGATGCACTTACGCAGAGAGGTATATTCCCGATCAGGGTAGGTCGTAATTGCGTCAATTTGCTCTGCGAGGCTGTGACGCAGCATGGGAGAAACGCCAAGCGGGTTCACATTCGCGGAGAAGCTGATGATCTCGTCCCTCTTTATGCCGTAGATTTCTTCTATTTTTTCAAGATCGCTGCCATGAAAATGGTCCTTGTGTTTTATCATTGATTACTCCTCCAAATTAGTTTATAATCTATTATAGTCATTGCGGATAAAAAAGCAATAGAAAAGCAGGTGTCGATTTGCGTAAACGGATACAACAGCTAGCAAGGGGAAAGTTCGAATACGCCAGACCGCTCCTTTCATTTTCGACGGAAAAGGTTGACATTGAAGTATTAGAAGGCAGGGATTACGCAGGGGATTTTGTGATAACGAGCGAGAACCATGTGCCGTTTCGCGGTATGATCTATACTTCTGATTCGCGAATGGAATGTCTTACTCCGCAGTTTGAGGGAGAAGAAGTACGGATTCGGTATCAATTTCACAGCAATGGACTGATAGAAGGGGATATTGTCAAAGGTGAGTTCTATGTGATCTGCAACCAGGGGGAATATAACCTTTCTTTTGTTGTGTCCGTTTCCAGGCTTTATGCGGAGACATCTGCGGGGCGGATCAAAAGCCTGGCTGATTTTGCGTTTCTTGCAAAGGACAGTGCGCCCGAGGCATATCACTTGTTTTATTCCAGAAGCTTTGTGAACGTGATCAAAGCGGAGGAGATAAGGGAACGCCTGCTCTATGCGGGGATTTCAGAGGGAGCTGCCACCGAGCAGAAGGTCGAGGAATATCTGATCGGCATTCGGCGCAAGAGCAGGGTCGAAGTTACATTGGAGAGCAGAGAGGCAGATTTTATCAATGTGACGGAGGATCGCAGGGAGAGTGTTTCCATCCGAAAGAGCCAGTGGGGATATGTGGATATCCGGGTGCAGTCGGATGCAGCGTTCCTTGTGCCGGAGAAGACGCATCTGACCGGGGAGGATTTTATCGGAAGCGTCTGTGAATTTTCCTACTATATTCGTACGGAAGCGATGCATGGGGGGAAGAATTTCGGGCGGCTTTCGTTCGTGCTGCCGCAGGAGACACTTGTCTTTGAGGTCTGTGCATCGGGCGCCGGGAGAGCGCCGGATTCTTCTGCGCACAGACAGATACAGGAGGGGAGGGTGCGGCTGACGCAGCTTTATATGGACTACCGCCTGAAGAAGATCGTGACAGGCGTCTGGACGAACCGGTCCGTGGAGATTTTAGATCATCTGATGGCGCTTTCCGCAGAGAATATGCTCTATCCGCTGATGAAGGCGCAGGCGCTTCTTGTCAATAAGCAGAGACAGGAAGCAGCATGGATCATGGATGATTTCAAGCGGGGCTGCGCCGACAGGGAGTCGCCGGAGTGGGGTTATTATCTGTATTTGTGCACATTAGTGGAGCGCGAACCGACTTACGTGGACAAGCTTGAGGATGAGATCGAGGTATTGTTTAAGAAGAATCCGGACAGTTCCCTGCTGCTTTGGGTGTTGCTGTTCGTGAGGGAGTCTTATTATCAGAATCATTCGAGAAAATATAAGGCGATCGAACAGTGGATGGAGCAGAGAAGCAGCAGTCCCTTTTTGTATCTGGAAGCGTACTATCTGATCTGGCAGGACCCGTATCTGCTCGGGAAGCTGGGGAGATTTGAAGTAAAAGTGTTGCAATGGGCGGCAAAGCAGCAGACAATTACAAAAGAGATTGCCAGACAGGTCATGCATATCGCACAGGGGCTTCGGGAATTTGATCCGAAGATCTATGAGATTCTTGCGGTATGCTATGAGATCGACCCAGGGGAGGAAATGCTTTCCGTCCTGTGTACTTACCTGATCAGAGGACAGCGTTACGAGACGAAGTATCATCGTTGGTATGAGCTTGGCATTGAACGAAAGCTTCGGATCACCAGTCTGTATGAAGCGTATCTGATGTCGTTGGACGCCGGGGAAGTCGGCGGCGTGCCGCGGATGCTCCAGATGTATTTCCAGTATGACAGCGGTCTGTCGTACCCGGGAAAGGCGGTTCTGTTTGTGAATATTATCGCTGCGAAGAACCGTCAGCCGGAGGTCTATCAGAAATATCTGCGCACGATGGAGCAGTTTTCGATGGAGCAGATTGAGGCGGGGCATATCAACGAGCATCTGGCGGTGCTCTATAGGGAGATGCTTGAGCGCGGCATTTTGAATGAAGAGCTTGCTCATTCTTTTGCGGAGATTTTATTTACCCACAAGCTCACATGTCCGAACGGAGATATTGCGCGCGCTATCGTTTGGCACGAAGAGTTGTCAGAGCCGCAAAGCGTACAGGTCGTAAACGGCACTGTATATTTTGCGGCGTACACACCGAATTACTGCGTAGTCTTAGAGGATACGAGCGGAAACCGCTTCTGCGGGAGTGACAGATACCAGGATGAGGAGATGCTCTGCGCCAGGCGCTATATAGAACAGGCGCGCTCGCTTGCACCGGATGAATTTGCCTACATGCTCTGCCATATGGGCAAGACCGAAGAGACGGAGGAATGGGGGGAGGACGAGCGGTCCTGCGCGGTGGGCCTGCTTTCCTCGGGGAAGCTGAATCGCCGCTATAAGGCGAAGCTGGCAGGGAAGCTGATCCGTTATTACCGGAATATGAAATACGACCTCATGCAGTCGGAGGGCGGAATGAAAGCGTGTTTCGGACTATCGGAGGACGGATTTTCCGATGTGGCAGTGCGCAGACAGTTGGCGTCGCTTCTGACAGACTGCCATATGTATGACAAGGCATACCAGTTGGTACAGCTTGACGGATATGAATATCTTGGTACAGCGGCGCGGGTAGCGCTGTGCAGCTATGCAGTTACGGAGCTTGGCTACGAGGAGGATGATTTTCTGCTCGGGCTGGCGCAGAGTACGTTCGCCCTCGGTAAATATAACGATGTGATGCTTATTTATCTCTGCAAATACTATAACGGACCGACGAAGGTGATGGCGGGGCTTTGGAGGGCTGCGGGAGAGTTCCTGATCGATACCTATGATCTCGAGGAGCGTATTCTTGAACAGATGCTCTACACGACGGATTACACGCCGTACGCAGAACAGATTTATGAAAGCTACTGTGCGGGCGGCGGAAAAGCGCAGCTCTGTCTGGCTTATCTGTCCTATTTTGCACATGTGTATCTGACGCAGGACGCTGTCGTTCCAGGGCATGTATTCTTACAGATCAAGGAACGCAGCCTGATGGGCGGCGAATTGAACCGGACATGCAGGCTTGGGCTGTTGAAGTATTTGTCGGAGAAGAAGCCGCTTACAGGGGAGGAACTTCGGACTGCGGATGGTCTGCTCGGGCGGTATATGGCGAAGAATATCTATTTTGCATTTTACCGAAACTTCGAGGAAGGGCTTTTGCGTAAGTATCATTTGTACGACAAGTTTTTTGTTGAGTATCACTCTGCACCGGGCAGGCATATTACGGTACACTTCCGCATGGAGGGGGAAGAAGCCTACGAGGAGGATGAAATTTCCGAAATATATGACGGAATCTATGTGAAGGAGTTCGTTCTTTTCTTCGGGGAATGTATACAGTACTATATCACCGAGAAGAATGGGGCGGAAAATAAGGTGAGCGAGAGCGCATGCCTTAGAAACGGAGATCTCCTTGAGAACGGTGTGCAGGGAAGCTATGCAAGATTAAATGAAATGCTGTTTTTAATGACGCTTGAGGACGGGGAGAAATTAAAGGCAAAGATGCAGGACTACTATGGAATGACACAGGTGGCAGAGGAAGCTTTCAGACTGCTGTAGTGCGTAAGGAAAGAGGAGCATGGAGAATCGTTTTTATATCGGCATCGATCTGGATGATTGCTATGCCGTCGTCAGTTGTTATGAAGTAAATAGCAGAGAACCGCAGACGATTTCTGCCGTGGCGGGAAGCGAAGTGTATCAGATCCCGGTGCTGCTCGCCAAGAAGAAGGGCATCGGTCAGTGGTTCATCGGTGAGGAAGCAAGAAGGCTCTCTGTCCGCCAGGGGGAGGACGCCGTAGAAAATCTGCTGAGCCGTGCGCAAAACCGTGAGATGGTCTTTGTCGAGGGAGAAACTTATCCGGCAGAGGAATTGCTTGTGCTTTATCTTAAGAAGCTCCTCCTCATGGCGGGAGGACTTGGAACGGTACGGCTGCCGGATAAGCTCGTCATCTGCTTAAGGGATCTGTCGCGTGAGGCGGCGTCGCTGTTCTCCGGCGCTGCGGAAAAGCTTGGGCTTGGGGAGGAGCAGATGATGCTCCTTGACCGTAAGGAATGCTTTTATTATTTTCTCTATCATCAGACAAAGGAACTGACGCTGCACGACGTGTATCTCTTTGATTACCGCGGTGAGAACGTAAGCTGCTGCAGGCTTGAGAAAAGGCAGCGCACATCGCCGCAGCTTATCACGCTGACGGAGGAGATACGCAGGATCGACGGCACGGCGCGGGATGAGAATTTTCTTAAGGTGCTGCAGGACTGTTTCAGAGGGCATATCGTCTCATCGGCATATTTGATCGGGGACGGCTTCGACGGGGACTGGATGAAGCTTTCGGTCTCCTTTCTATGCAAGGGGAGGAGGGCGTTCGTCGGCAAGAATATGTACTCGAAGGGCGCCTGCTATGCGGCTTGGGTGAGCGAACACCGCGGGGAATGGGCATATGTCTATCTCGGTGAGAACGAGATGAAAGTTAACGTCAGTCTCAAGGTATACAATAGAGGCGCAATGGAGTTTTTCACACTGATAAGCGCCGGAGACAACTGGTATGAGACTGTGGGCGAGTGCGAAGTCATCCTTTCGGGAACACCGGAGATCGATTTCTGGCTTCAGGCGCCGAACAGCAGGACGGCAAAGATTGAGAAACTGACGCTTGCCGAGCTTCCGGAGAGGCCTCCTAAGACGACGAGACTTCGCATTAAGGCAAAGCCGTTGTCCGACGCGAAGGTGCAGATACAGCTAAAAGACCTTGGATTTGGAGAACTGTTCCCGGGTTCCGGCAGGATATGGGATTATGTGATGGATTTTGCGAAGGACACGCAGTGATGCGCCGGAAAGGAAGGAGCTTATGGGAGAATTGATCTTGTGCAGTCAGATGCTGGCGGCGCTTCCCTATTATATTGACGAGGCGTCGCTACATGTCTATTCCATGGAAGAACTGAGCTATTATATTCTGCACAATGTGTATCTTCTGGAAGCGGATTTTATGAATGAGGAACTGTGCGCGTGGATCGAGCACGAGGGCAGGCAGAAGGACCTGGCGGAGCAGCTTCGTGAAATCTTAAGAAAGGACGGTACGCTTTTAGAATTCGTCACCTGTATATTGAACCGGACGGGATATTGCGACAGGGAGGAGATAAAGCAGGTTACGTCGGCGCTTGCCGGACTTATGAACAAGTCCGAATACGAGTGTAGAAAGATCCGGGCGGACCGCTATGCGGCGAACGGCAGATATGCCAGTGCAATCAGTGAATACCGGAGACTTTTGGACACCGAGGAGAAAAACGAGATTCTCATCGGGAGTGTGTGGCATAACATGGGAACGGCATATGCCCGTCTGCTACTGTTCCCGGAGGCGGCAGACTGCTTTTTCCGTGCCTACCAGAAGAACGCGAATCCCGAGTCTGTCCGGGAATGTCTTTATGCATACCGCTGTATGCGCGATGAGAAGGGCTTTAAGAAGGCATCGGAGCTTTGCGGGCTTACTGGGGAGGAAGCGGCGGAAATCGGCAGGGAACTTTTCGAAATCAGCCGGATGGATCGCATCGGAGCGTTCGGGGAGGAGCTTGACGAACTCTTTGAAACAGGCGATACGGGCAAACTTTATGAGTTTGTAAAGGAATGGAAAGATACCTATCGGAAAAATTGCAGAATGTAAGGAAGGGACATATGTTTTTTTGGAAGAGAAAAAAGAAAGAAAAAGATTTTGACAGCAAATTTGAGGAACTGAATGCGACGGTCTTGACGGAGAAGGACTACAAGAATTCCAGAAAGATCGAACAGTATGTCGTAGAGCGCTTAGAGCAGATGATCGAGGTCACGAAGGAGATTGAGGATGAGAAGACGGAATACCGTCTGGTGACGTCTTACCTGAATGACGTGCAGCTCTTGGAGGATATGCCGGAGGAGGAACGGAAACAGATTACAGATGTAGCGTTAAATGTCGTGCAGCTGAATGCGGCGCGGACGGAATTCCTAAATTCCGCGAAGAAGCTGTCCGACGCCCAGTTTGCGCAGATGGAGCAGCAGGAGGCAGATATGCCGGACGCAATTCGCCGCTTTACGGCGAATGAGATGTACCGCGATACGTTAAAGAAGGATATGAAGTACTTAGAGCGTGAGAAGTCCGAGTGGAATCTGCGCAAGGAATATCTCGGACATCAGCAGAAGAGCCTTAAGAACGTGCTCTATATTGTTGTGGGGCTTGCGGCGACCGCTGCGGTAGCGTTCGTTATTTTACAGATCATTTTAGAGATGGATTTCTACTACTGGTGGATGGGTCTTATTTTCGTGACAGCACTGGTCGTGTGCGGGCTGTATCTGAAAATACAGAACGACGGCTCGGAGATCGCGACGGCGGAGCGCAATCTCAACCGGGCAATCCTTCTGCAGAACAAAGTGAAGATCAAGTACGTCAATATCGAGAACGCTGTCGATTACACATGTGAAAAGTATCATGTACGCAGTGCGAAAGAACTGGAGGATCAGTGGCAGTATTATCTTGAAGCGGTCAGGGAACGCGAAAAGTATCAGCGCACGAATGAGGATCTGGAATATTTTAACGGCAGGCTGGTGCGTGTGCTTTCCAAATACCGTCTCTATGACGCGCAGGTGTGGGTCACGCAGGCGGTGGCGCTCGTCGATCCGAAGGAGATGGTGGAGGTCAAGCACAGCTTGATCGAACGCAGGCAGAAACTGCGCGGGAGAATCGAGTACAATCTCGGTATCGTGAAGGAGCAGAAAGCGGAAGCGGAGCAGCTTCTTGATAAGGTCGGCGCAATGCGTCCGCAGGTCGAAAAAATTCTTTTTGCGATTGATAAATTGAGTGAGGCGGAAACGTGAGAAGAACTTCTAAAAGCTCACGGCAAAGGCTGTTTCGCTGAGAAGTTCTATATCTCACATTATGCACCAATTCGTATTTTAGAACATAGATTAGTATGGAATAGAATATCTGAAAGGAAACTGCATGAAGAATTATAGTATGCCGCAGAGTATGCGCACGTCCTGCGGCTGTGAGCCGGAAGCAGCTTATAGAAAGACAGATTTCGCAGTCGCTATGGCGTATGTGCCGTGGCAGTATTTTAATAAGGTCTATGAGACAGACAAAGCGTTGGAGGTCGGAACCATCTTTCCGGAACTGGATATGCCGTTCCTCGCGGCAGGGAGGGGGTGCAGACGATGATGATGAATCAGATGAATCAGAGCCAGCTTCTGCACTGGATCGACATGGTAAGCTTTGCGGTTGTGGATATCACGGAATATCTTGACACGCATCCGAAGGATGAAGAGGCAATAAAGTATTTTAATCATTACGCTGACTTGCGGAGAAATGCGATGCAGGCGTATTCGGATCAGTACGGACCGCTCACGATCGACACCGCGAACCCGGGAACTTACTGGAATTGGGCGATGCAGCCGCTGCCGTGGGAAGGGGGTGCCTGCTGATGTGGAATTATGAGAGAAGATTGGAGTACCCGGTCAATATCACGCGCCCGAACGCAAAGATCGCACAGATCATTATAAGCCAGTACGGCGGTCCCGACGGGGAAGCCGCGGCGTCGTTCCGGTATCTTTCACAGCGCTACAGTATGCCGTACCGCAAGGTGGCAGGATTGCTGACGGATATAGGTACAGAAGAGTTAGCACATCTATGTTAGATATGTTTATTTTAGTGTAATTTCCAACTCAAATACATTCTCTACATAGCGCCCGATTCCAGGCTTTGATTCCATATTATTATAATAGGTAATGCGTTCGATGCAGGACTTCAGAAAGCGGTTTTTCTCTGCCGGAGAAATGTCTGCGTCGCGCATGGCATTAATGCAATCCGTAAAGCGTAGTATTTTCTCACGGTAATCTACGATCGGAGTGACGGCGTGTCTTGCCTCCTCGAGAGCAGCGCGGGTGTTCTCTATCTGCTCTTGTACCTTGAGATTTCGGGAAAGGTATTCCTCTTTTGTGTAGATGCCCTCGTCAAAGGCATCCTTCTGGCGGGCGTCCTTTGCCTGTAATTTCTTTAGCTCTGCTTCCAGACCGCGAATGACCTTAAGATTTGTCTGCGCAGTAACACCGTCGTCGCTCTCAAGACGGATTTCAAAGTCCGCGATTGCGTCTTCGAGTGATTGAATCACGCGATCGTAAAACGCCTTATACTGCACAGATTTCGTGTGACAGATGGCTTGATTGTCGCAAAGCATACTTTGAGAGATAGCGCCGTGCCTTTTCTTGTCAGCAAAGGTCTTATAAGACATAGCACGTCCGCAGGAGCCGCAGTAGAGGAGACCGGCAAAAGGATTGCGCAGCTCATTCCCGGTGCGGATGCGCGGAGCCGTGCCGCGCTTGGCAAGTGCCCTCTGATAAGTCACTTCGTCGATGATCGCCTCGTGTTTGCCATCCACAAGAATCCAGTCAGCCGGATTTGTGGTTTTCGGGCGCTGCTTGACGATTTCCCCATCGATCATCTTTTTCTCCGTTTTACGCCAATTCCAGCGTATCTTCCCTATATATACCGGATTTTCGAGGATATCTTTAAGAGCAGCGGGAGACCAGTGCTCGGATTTTCGCGGCTTGATACCGAGACTGTCAAGATGCCGCGCAATCCGGGTAAATCCGTACCCCTCGTTGACAAACAGATGATACATGAGCTTGACAGCCTCCGCCTCATCCGGCAGCACGGCAAGCGTGTGATAACTCTCTTTACCAGAGCCGACCGCGACCTTCTCATAGCCATAAGGCGGCACAGAGCCAATAAAGTTTCCCTTCTTGGCGGACGCAATACGCCCGCGGTTTAGAATTTTTTTGGTATATTCAAGATAGTCATTTCCGCGTGTGAGCTCCATCTCGAAGAATTTCCGGTCATATTCATCCTGAAGGTTATAAGTTCTCTGCGGAGTCAGCACGAGAGTGTCAGTGTATCGCAGGGTATTGATAATACGCCCGCAGTCTTCCAGATCACCACGGGAAAGACGCTGCGGCTCTACGACGAGCACGCCCCGAATTGGCTCCGTTTCAAGAAGCTGCATAATTTTTTTCATGACGGGGCGGTCGGCAATCGTTTCGCCGGAGACGACCTCCCGATAGATGTGTTCTTCCGGGATCTCGCCGCCGAGTTCATTTCGGGCATATTCCTGTAAAATCTCCTCATGCTTCATCAATACTTCTTCAACGCTCATGTCTGGATTGTCGGAGCGGGATTTCCGTAGATACGCGATGATGTAATCGTTCATTATGTTACCTCCAAAGCGAGTTGCACCGGTGCAACCTATACGAAAAAAGCCCGGAATAAATTCCAAGGCTTTTTGTGACCGGATACCAGTCATTCACTAATTGGCTATATTATAGCATATACTGATTAGGTGTCAAGATTTAGTAGCACTTCTTACATGCGGAATACCCCATATTTATCGCCTGATCCTTCGACACTTGGGTAGGGTTGTTCATTCCGCTGCACGAGCTGTTTCGATGGTATTTTGAGCCGCTTTCCGGAATCCAAACCATTTCTGTTTGTGGTTCCGGGGCGCTTTGTACGGAAGCGTCCGTTTGCGCTGGAGTGGTCGTCTGCTCTGGTATTGTGTCAGCCGGAGTTGCCTGCGGTTGTTCTGTCTGCACAGGCTCTGCCGGTGTCTGTTCTGCCTGCACAGGCTGTGTCTGTTCTGCCTGTACGGGCTGTGTCTGTTCTGCCTGCGGAATTTCAGCCGTGAGATAATCTGATGAAACATAAGCCTCCTGACCTTCAAGAGAGAGTTGAGACCATCCGTCAGTTTCAGAAACAACACTTACTTCTATTCCAGACGGTAATTTGTCTATGACGTCGAAATCTGTTCCAGGACCGCTTCTGACGTTCACAGCGGATGTCGTATACATTGTGATGAATTCAGTTTGTTCTGTCACTTCTGGCGATTCCTCGGACGAGGTATCTATTTCGGCTTCAATATCTGCAATAGGCTCGGGGGCATTGCTATTATCAAGGCAACTGGCTAATCCGCCAAAACATATCATAAGGGCAAGTAATGCTACAATGCACCATAAAAATTGATTAAAAGATTTTTGGGAATTATTTTTGGGTGAAGATAGGGCGGCAGAACTTGTCCGTTTTGAGGATGTACTCGTGGAGTAGGAAACACCACTTCCGGGTATACTGACTGATGAGGTCTTTTTTCCGTTAGAATTTACCGTATGATGGAAATATTTTCCTCCCATCGTGACGCTCGTACTGTTTTTGTTGATGTTAAATTTCACACCGGGCACAATCTTAAAACTTTTTCTAAATCTTAATCCCATAACTTAACCCTTCTTTCGTCGTATGTATAATTATTATAGCATTGATATGCAGAAAATCTACTAAAAATACTGAAAATAAAAGGATTTTTGTAAAAAAACTATACAATTTTAGCGCATATCTATCGATAAAATTTTACCATAAAAACAAAATAAGTCCATTCGATATGGCGTAAGTTGGGCTGAAAGTCTTTCTAATTAGAATGAATTTAAAGTCGTAGTGTATGCTATCATATAAGAAATGGAAAAACTTACCAGATGTCTTTTGCATTGGATGTCTGTATACTTAATATCAGAAGGTATACAGAGGTTTCGAATATGAATAATAAGGTGCAGGACTGCCGCTGGGATAAGGGATGGTCGCAAGAGCGGCTTGCAACGTGTTCCGGTGTGAGCCAGAGTGTTATTTGTAAAATTGAAAATAAAAAGACCAAGAATCCGTCAGTGGAGGCTGCCTTTCGGATTTCCGATGCGCTTGGTGTGGATGTTAGGGAGTTATTCTATTATGACGATGAGTGAGAAATTACAAATGAAACCAGTATACCGGAGGTGCAGGAAGTATGGAAAGAATTATGAAAGTGAGACTAAAAGAGTACATAGACCTGTTGGATTGTGAAGATATGCGATTCATGGCGCAGATTTATACGTTAATTGTAAAGCATTTGCAAAGAACCGGAAGGCTTTAAGCTTTCCGGTTCTTTATGTTTTCAGCAAGTTGCTGGCAAAAATTTTTTAGTACTTCCTTGGAATCTGGTTGAAGTTGCTGGTAGGTACGAATCACATCCAGAACCATCTTGTAAAATTCATCGTCTGCATCTTCGAGTAAATCTGATACGATAGCAGCGGTTTCATCTTCTGGAATGGAAAACATTTCACCGACACCATCACGAAGCCAAGCTTCGTTTACGTTGTATTCCCGGCAGATGGATTTAAACATTTGAGGAGTAATTTTTCGATTTCCGTTTTCTAAATTACTCATAGCAGCTCGACTGACGCCTATTCTTTCGCCGAATTTTTCGAGTGTTAGTCCAAGTGATTTTCTTAATTTCCTGATTCTTTCGTTCAATGCTTTGCCTCCTTAATAACGCTTATATATTTCACCGCGGTTTCCGGCGTCGATTACAAATACGATACATTTTCCGTTATCTACGGTATATATGATACGGTAATCGCCAACACGCAGTCGCAGCAAATCAGAATGTCCCTTTAATTTCTTAATATCTTCTCCATTAGGGAGCTGCTCAATCGCAGAGACGAGGCGAAGCTTTTCGGTCTTGGGGAGCTTATCAATAAATTTTTTTGCCCTTTTTTGAAGGATAATCTGATACACTAATCAATCCCCCATTCTTTTTTGCATTCTTCCAAAGAATAACATTTGTCTTTTTCCGGGTCGGGATCGTTTTTATATTCTTCCCACATCCGTTGACAGAAAATATCGTCAGCCTCTTCATCGGCGGTAATTCCCTGCACATAAGCAAGCACATAGCCCATTTTGTAATCTGGGATATTGTCCAGCAGTTCAATGATTTTTTCTTTATTACTCATAAGACACCTCCTTAATCAAAGGATAACACCTTAGAATGTGTAAGTCAATAAAAAAAGTTTTCAAAGAATACAAAAATATCTTGACAACAGTTTCAACGAAACATATAATGTATTCAAGGATAACAAATAGAAGCGAGGTGAGAAGTGGATGAAAAAAGGATGCAATTTTGGAATAGTTAGGCTAATTATCAGTACGGTGGCACTCATTGCTTCCATTATTGCAATAACGCGATAATCGAAACAATGAGTGCTATAAGAGAAATGATGGTGGCAAGAATATCTGTCCATTTATCTCTTATGTATTTAAGACGCTCTTGGTTACGAAAACCTCTCCAGTATATTCCTTTGTGAGAGAGTGAAAAGGAATAAGTAAAACCAGAAGATGTATTCTGATAATCAATGTAACCATTGTCGTGAAGATATCGAATATTGGCACGAAGATTTTCAACATCGACATTTAGGTTGGCAGCCATTTTTTCAATATCTTCTCCAAAATCTACGCAGTAGTCACAACCGCCTTTTTGATTAAGGTATTTGAGAACGAGCTTTGAGTGTTTATCCATAGTGTATTCTCCATTCGAATTTTGAAAAAAATCAGTCAATGGCGTTATAAGCTTCGATAAGAGGGCAATTTTGGATATTGCACTTTTCAGAATTTTCACAGATATCTCTGGAAACCTTGTCGCGAGGCGGAAGGTCTGTACCGGTTAACACTTTGAGTGTGGAATCATAAGGGCATGTTCGTCGAACTCCCTTGGCGGAAGAAAATCTTTCCATAATAGTCTCCTTTCTTTGCGGCTATATAAGTAATGTACTGAAAAAATTATAACACAAACGTAATATACAAACAAGATTGAAAGAGGTGGGAAATATGGCAGAAGAAAAGAAAAATGAGATACAGGATATCAGGGATTTTGTAAATGTGTTGATTGATTTAGACCCGGTCGGTTTGATGCTGGCGAAGAATAGTGCGGACACGCTGCACATGGCAGACATGATGAGGAAGCAGCATAAGGAGAAAGAGCTGGCGCGATAGGAATACCGGACAAATTTATGCTCATAGATTATGTAAGAGAAGGGGGATGCACAATGAGTGAGCGGAAAGAAATTGTAAAAATTCAGGAGTTTCCGAACGGTGTGAACCGAATCCATATACCGGTTTTATCGCCAGAGGAGGAGAAGGAGCGGCAGAAACGGCTGCACGATGCCGGGGCGCGGCTGCTCAGAGCGCAGATCGCGTGCCATGCAAAGAAGGAAGGACCGACCGTGTGAGCGGTCTTGAGTGGACAAGCATAGGAGGTGAAGGACTTATGGAAGAAAAATTTATTTTGGAACTCACAAAAGATGAAGTGCTGATGTTG
>ERZ808041.185-NODE-185-length-65133-cov-13.746972_pt1 | contig 65133 bp, 55 predicted proteins | sample MGYA00380192_ERZ808041 | MGnify/ENA primary metagenome ERZ808041 (study PRJEB31490, sample SAMN06133412) | mouse gut metagenome | isolation source: Z1_1 | host: mice | place: China: Chengdu | collected 2015-05 ...
ATTTGACCTTTTGCGGGAATGACATATAAGTACCTCCTTGAAATTGAAATGATAATTCAGTATACAATTTTAAGGGCCGGTCTCGCTACCTCTTTATTAAAAAATTTGAGTTAGACCATAAGACGAGATTTTTTCAATCAGCTTAACTAAATGACATTGGTTCACACCTTGCCCAATTTTGACACAATTTTATGGATTGAAGGCGTAAACAGCAACAATTTTGCACACAAAATGCTAAAGTGCAAGCATTTTGGTGCACGATTTTCATTACGTTGACAGACGAGTGAAAAGTAACTGATTCCTAAAATATTTTAATTTTGAGTAAATAATAAGCTTGCAATATTGCAGGCTTATTGTTATAATTACAATAGCAACAATTCAGATACGCAGATTTAATTGTGCAATATGTATAGCACGAAAAAATTGTTTTGTATATATTGTATAGATACTTGTGTTCTGAAAAATAAGATATCATTAGAGATTATGGCAACGGAATAGAACAGGAGGTTACATATTTATGGGATTGGATGCAAAAAGTGCAATCGAGAGCGGCAGAACTGCACTTGGTATTGAGTTTGGATCGACCAGAATCAAGGCGGTTTTAATTGATGAAAATCATGAAGTGCTTGCCATTGGAAATCATGACTGGGAGAATCAGTTGGTGAATAATATCTGGACTTACAGTTTGGATGCCATCTGGAAAGGGCTTCAGGATTGTTATCAGGATTTGGCGAAGTCTGTGCAAGAAAAATATGGGATACAGATAAAAACGCTTGGTGCTCTTGGTTTTAGCGCTATGATGCACGGCTATATGGCATTTGACAAAGAGGGAGAGCTTTTGGTGCCTTTTCGGACATGGAGAAACACGATTACGCAGGAGGCGAGTGAGAAACTCACAGCGCTTTTTGCATATCATATTCCACAGAGATGGAGTATTGCACATCTGTATCAGGCAATTCTCAACGGTGAGGAACATGTTGGGAAGGTTGATTTCTTCACCACTCTTGCAGGCTATATTCATTGGCAGTTAAGCGGTGAGAAGGTACTTGGCGTCGGCGAGGCGTCGGGTATGTTTCCGATTGATATTGACACAAAAAAATTTAATGAGCGTATGATTGGGCAGTTTGATGCGCTTGTTGCAGACAAAAATTTCTCATGGAAACTTGCAGATATTATGCCGAAGGTATTGGTTTCTGGCGATAAGGCAGGCACTTTGACAGAGGCGGGCGCGAAACTTCTTGATGTGACAGGTACATTGCAGGCGGGGATTCCAATGTGTCCGCCGGAAGGTGATGCTGGCACTGGCATGGTGGCAACCAACAGCGTGGCGCAGCGCACTGGCAACATTTCTGCAGGTACTTCTGTGTTTGCAATGGCAGTTCTTGAAAAGGATTTGTCGAAATCTTATGACGAGCTGGATCTTGTGACAACGCCTGATGGAAGTCTGGTGGCGATGGTCCACTGTAACAATTGCACTTCGGATTTAAATGCATGGGTGAATATTTTTAAGGAATTTCAGGAGTCAATGGGACAGAAAGTGGACATGAACGAGCTTTATGGAACGCTTTACAGAAAGGCGCTTGAGGGTGATGCTGACTGTGGTGGACTTCTTGCATACGGTTACTTTTCTGGTGAACATGTGACAGGTTTTGAGGAAGGCAGACCGCTTTTTGTGCGGACACCAGATGCGAAGTTTACATTGGCGAATTTTATGCGGGTTAATCTGTTTACTGCACTTGGTGCGATTAAGATTGGTATGGATATTCTGTTTAAGCAGGAGAATGTGACGCTCGACGAACTTCTCGGACATGGCGGACTGTTTAAGACGGAAGGCGTCGGACAGAAAGTAGTGGCAGCGGCAGTCAATGTTCCAGTATCTGTTATGAAGACAGCGGGTGAGGGCGGCGCATGGGGAATTGCAGTTCTTGCAAATTATATGATGCAAAAAGGCACAGAAGAGTCTCTCAGTGATTATCTAAACAATAAAGTATTTGCAGGCGAGGAGTCTGTGCGTGTGGAGCCAGATACTGCTGATGTGGCAGGTTTTGAGACTTTTATTGAGCGTTATAAAAAGGGACTTGCTATCGAGCGCGCAGCAGTGGATAATCTGTAAAAATATTATGGCAAAATCTGGAGGATTAGAATGTTAGAAGAATTAAAGAAGAAAGTGTATGAGGCAAATATGGATTTGCCCAAATATGGTCTTGTCACCTTTACATGGGGCAATGTAAGTGCGATTGACAGAGAGAGCGGGCTGTTTGTCATTAAGCCAAGTGGTGTTGACTATGATTTGCTAAAACCTGAGGATATGGTTGTGATGGATTTAGAGGGCAATAAGGTGGAGGGGAAATACAATCCTTCATCGGATACACCGACCCATTTAGAGCTCTACAAGGCATTTCCAGAAATAGGTGGTATTGTTCATACGCACAGTACATATGCGACAAGTTGGGCACAGTCAGGCAGAAGTATTCCCTGCTATGGAACGACACATGCGGACTATATGTATGGAGAAATCCCTTGTGCGCGCGTGCTGACACAAGAGGAGATTGATGAAGGTTATGAGAAGAATACGGGAACGCTTATTATAGAAACTTTTAAAGAGAAAGATGTTATGGCAGTTCCGGCGGTACTCTGCAAGAATCATGGTCCATTTGCTTGGGGAAAAGATGCAAAAGAGGCTGTGCACAATGCAGTTGTTTTGGAGGAAGTGGCAAAGATGGCTTTGTTCACAGAACAGTTAAATAAAGATGTAGAGCCGGCACCGCAGCGCATCCAGGATAAACATTATTATAGAAAACATGGCGCAAATGCATACTATGGCAACAAGGTTGAGTAGTTGGCGAATGTTTAATTTGTAAGGTATTATTATTAAGTTTATACATTTACGAATAATTTATTATATGGTAGTTTAAAAAGGTAGAAAAGTATACTGATTGACTTTGATTGGAGGAAAAAACAATGACAAATTTGGAGCTTCAAAAGATGGCAAATGAAGTTCGTAAGGGTATCGTGACTGGCGTTCACGCTGCGAAGGCAGGACATCCAGGTGGTTCGCTTTCCGCAGCAGATATCTATACGTTTCTTTATTTTGAGGAGATGAACATTGATCCGAAGGACCCAAAGAAAGCGGACAGGGACCGTTTTGTTCTCTCAAAGGGACATACAGCGCCAGGGCTTTACTCGACACTTGCAAATCGCGGATATTTTCCAGTGGAGGATTTGGTGACGTTGAGAAAACTTGGTTCTTATCTGCAAGGACATCCTTGTATGCAGCACGTTCCAGGTGTCGATATGTCATCAGGTTCGCTTGGACAAGGGATTTCTGTAGCATGCGGCATGGCGTTGGGCGCAAAAATGTCCAATGCAGATTATCGTGTATATACGCTGCTTGGTGACGGTGAGATTGAGGAAGGACAAGTTTGGGAGGCTTCTATGTTTGCTGGACACAGGAAACTTGACAATCTTTGCGTGATTGTGGACAACAACGGTTTGCAGATTGATGGTAAGATTGAGGACGTATGCTCGCCATATCCAATTGACAAAAAGTTTGAGGCATTTAATTTCCATGTGATCAACTTGGATGACGCACATGATTTTGATAAGATCCGTGCGGCATTTAAAGAGGCAAGAGAGACAAAAGGTATGCCGACAGCAATTATTGCGCATTCCTTGAAGGGCAAGGGCGTGTCTTTTATGGAGGGAAGTGTAGATTGGCATGGCAAGGCTCCAAATGATGAGGAGTACGCAGTTGCTATGGCAGATTTAGAAAAGATTGCACAGCAGTTGGCATAGGCGTAGAAGGGAGAAAAAAATGGCAGACGTAAAAACGAACAAAGTCGTTTCAAAGATAGCGACAAGAGAGAGTTATGGAAATGCTCTTGTAGAGATAGGAAAAGAGAATCCAAATTTAGTAGTCTTGGATGCTGACCTTGCAGCGGCAACCAAGACAGGTGTGTTTAAGAAAGCGTTTCCAGAGAGGCATATTGACTGTGGAATCGCAGAGTGTAATATGGCAGGCGTAGCTGCTGGATTATCGCTTGCGGGCAAGATTCCGTTTATGAGTTCCTTTGCAATGTTTGCGGCAGGGCGTGCTTTTGAGCAGGTGAGAAATTCTATTGGCTATCCGCATTTAAATGTAAAAATTGGTGCGACACACGCCGGCATTACAGTAGGAGAGGATGGAGCATCGCACCAGTGTAACGAAGATATTGCTCTGATGCGCACAATTCCTGGCATGGTTGTGATGTGTCCAGCAGATGACATTGAGGCAAAGGCAGCAGTGCGTGCGGCAGTAGAATATGAGGGACCTGTTTATATTCGTTTTGGACGTGCAGCGGTTCCTGTTATCAATGACAGACCAGATTACAAGTTTGAGATTGGCAAAGGTACAGTTGTGAGAGAGGGCACAGATGTGACTATAGTAGCGACTGGTATCTGTGTGGATTCTGCACTTGGCGCGGCTGAAATGCTTGAGAAAGAGGGAATTCATGCAGAGGTGATTAACATTTGTACAATTAAGCCTCTGGACGAAGAAATTATCGTTAACTCCGCAAAGAAGACTGGCAAAGTAGTTACTGCTGAGGAGCATTCTGTAATTGGCGGGCTGGGAAGTGCAGTTTGCGATGCACTCTGCAAATCTTATCCAGTACCTGTCTGCAAGATTGGTATGCAGGATGTATTTGGTGAGTCAGGTTCTGCGGCAGCGCTTGTTGAGAAGTATAAGCTCGACGCAAAAGGCGTGTATGAGCAGGTGAAAACATTCTTGGGATAATATAGATTACATAATTGCAGGCGTCTTCTTTGTGGTGACGCCTGTTTTTATGCATAGACCTGTGCTCATCTTCCATTGAGTTATTTTGTTTGGGTTTAATTACAATTTGGACAATCTGGGAGCGCCGTATACAAATATGGTACTGATGCTATTAGTATGTATCGTTATGGGAATCCAGTTTTCTTATATCACAATACAGACAGGAAACTGTATGTATGCCGCAATCATGCATGGTGTTGTGAATGTAATTGGCGAATTTCCGGCTTATATGACACATGATATGAAGAACGGTTTGTTGGGCCCTAATCCTACGGGAATGCTTGCGATATCATTTATGGCTGCATTTTCGATTCTGCTGTTTATGAAAATGAAGGAAAGAAATAAAGACAGTGAACAAATATAATGTCTTATAGAAATATGTGTCGGGCAAAAAAAAGAGGTCGAAATGGTGAATACTATTTTTAAATTTTTATTTCAACTCTATTCCTAATATGTTACAATGAAAATAATAAAAATATTGTAATGTCGATAGCGAGGAAAGGAATGGTCACATGGAACAGAAAAAAAAAGAATCCGCCAAAGTTTACAAGCAACAACAGATTGCGCCAGGTATCTACGACATGTGGATCAATACTACATTAGCAAATCAGGCAAGACCAGGACAGTTTATCAGCGTGTACACGCAGGACAAGTCAGCACTCTTACCGCGGCCAATCAGTATTTGCGAGACAGATGTTGCGAACAACCGGCTGCGTATTGTATACCGTGTGGCAGGAAAGGGAACAGCGGAATTTTCAAAGTACAAAACAGGCCATCGGGTGGATATTCTCGGAGCGCTCGGAAATGGTTTTCCGCTGGAAAAAGCAGAGGGAAAACGCCTTTTTCTGATGGGCGGCGGAATCGGAATCCCACCCATGCTCTCGGTCGTAAAAGCAATTAAAAATGCGGCGTCTGTAGATGTGATTGTCGGCTATCGAGACAAAGAATTGTTTCTGGCAGAAGATTTAGAAAAATATGCGTCAGTCCATGTCGCGACGGAAGATGGCAGTGTCGGTACAAAAGGAACTGTTATGGATGTTATCGAAGAAAAGAAACTAGAGGCAGATATAATTTTTGCTTGTGGACCAATGCCAATGTTGCGAGCAATTAAAAAGTATGCTGCCGAAAATAAAATTGAGGCGTATATTTCTCTTGAGGAGCGGATGGCGTGCGGCGTGGGCGCGTGTCTTGGTTGCGTTGTAAAAACAACAAAGATTGACCATCATTCTCATGTGAACAATGCGCGTATTTGCACGGACGGTCCTGTATATAATGCAGAGGACGTTGATATCGCTGATTGAATAAGTGCAAATTAGCTGAGTCTATTTATATAAAATCGGAGGAGTAGATTTGAATACAAAAATTACAATAGCAGGTGTTACATTTAAAAATCCGGTGATGACGGCGTCGGGAACATTTGGTTCGGGTATGGAATACGCAGAGTTTGTTGATTTAAACTGTCTGGGGGCAGTCGTGACAAAAGGCGTTGCAAATGTGCCGTGGGAGGGAAATCCAACCCCGCGTGTGCAGGAGACTTACGGGGGAATGCTCAATGCAATTGGGCTGCAAAACCCAGGAATTGATGTGTTTATTGAGCGGGATATACCATTTTTAAAGCAGTATGACACAAGGATTATAGTCAATGTCTGTGGGCGGTCTGTGTCAGATTATGTGGAAGTTGTGGAAAAGCTGGCGGACCAGCCAGTGGATATGCTTGAGATCAATGTTTCTTGTCCCAATGTAAAACATGGTGGAATTGCCTTTGGTCAGGACCCGAAATGTCTTTTTGATATCACAAAGGAAATAAAAGCAAAGGCAAAACAGCCGATTATTATGAAATTGTCTCCCAATGTAACCGATATTGCAGAGATGGCAAAGGCAGCAGAGGCTGCCGGAAGTGACGCAATTTCACTGATTAATACTATCACTGGAATGAAGATTGATATCAACAAAAGAACCTTTGCGTTGGCAAATAGGACGGGAGGGCTGTCTGGCCCTGCGATTAAACCGGTCGCGGTGCGTATGGTTTATCAGGCGGCAAATGCTGTAAAGATACCTATTATAGGTATGGGAGGCATTGCGTGTGCGGAGGATGCGATTGAATTTCTGCTGGCAGGTGCGACAGGTATTGCTGTCGGCGCTATGAATTTTGTTAATCCTTATACGACAGCCGAGGTGGTAAAAGGCATTGAGGAGTATATGCGTCAGTATGATATTGAGGAGCTGACAGATATAATTGGGTCTGTAAAATAAAAAGTCATAACAAGTCCTTCCACAGCATACATTTTACTAGAGCGTGTACGCTGTTGGGAGGTTTTTATATGGAATTAATGAAGAAAAATATCCATACAGAGCGGATAAAGTCAAAGGCGTTGTTGCAGGTGCCATTGGAGACGGATATAAATGTGTCTGATGCAAAGCCAGATGTCGCGAAAGTGATCTATGACTGTGGAAAGATTAAGGTGGATGAGATTAAGACTGGCATGAATAAAATCTGGGTCAAAGGGCGCCTGTGCTATCAATTCCTGTATCAGACAGAGAGCGAGGACAAAGCACTTGCCGGAATGGAGGGAGATATTCCTTTTATGGAGGAAATCTATCTCGACAAACTGGAAGGACAGGACAGAGTGATTTGCAAGACGAGTCTGGATGATATGCGAGTGCATATTATCAATTCAAGAAAACTTAGCATTCAGGCGGTGATATCGCTTGAGCCAAGAGTGGAGGAGAGCATTGCGGAGGAGCTGTGTGTAGAGCTTGATAATTCGGGGGATTCCGAGCTTGAGAAACTAGAATATCGCAAAAAGAGTTTAGATTTTCTGGAGACAATTGTCAAGAAACGGGATTTGCTGCGCGTTCATGAGGAGACGCGCCTGCCTGCCGGAATGCCAGACATTGGTGCTGCTCTGTGGAAAAATGTACAGATTAGCAACATTAGTTTTCGTCCAATGGATGAGAAACTTGGAATTACAGGAGAGCTCAGTTTGTTTATTGTGTACCGAGAAGATGCTTCTGGCAGAATTAATTGGTACGAGACAATGATTCCATTTAATGGTTCTGTGGAATGTCAAAATAGCAGAGAGGGCATGATTGCCGATGTGACTTATGAGACAGGGCATGAGGAAATTACAGTAAAGGAAGATTCTGACGGGGAGTTTCGACTGATTGGAATCGAGATGACTATCGAGTTGGAGATTAAACTCTATGAGAAGGAAAGCACCTCTATTGTGGCGGATGTGTATGGTGTGAGTTGTGAGGTGCAGGCAGGAATTGACAGCAAGCAGTTTCGCAGTCTCTGTACAGAGCTAAACACAGAGGAAAAGCTGACGCGCAGCATTAAAATTGAGGATGCCGATCCAAAAATTTTGCAGGTGTGTCACAGTGATGCGCGCATAAAATTGGAGGAGACAGCCTTTCGGGAGGGAATGTTGCGGCTTGTCGGAGAGATTGAATTGCAAGTGCTGTACGCTTCCAATGAGAGCGGCGCAGGACTTTATCCAGTGCGGAGTACTGTGCCATTTGAGATTGCAAAAGAACTTTCGGACGTGGATGAACGGCAGATTGATCAGTATTCCTTGTCTGTTCAGATACCACAGCAGACAGTGAGTATTAAGGACAGTTCACAGCTTGAATGGCGAGGAACTATGAGTATTGAATTGCGACTCTACAGCGCGAAGAGCGAAGATATCTTGACAGACTTGAATATTACACCACTCGACGCGGAAGTGCTTGAAAAACTGCCAGGATTTGCGATTTACTATGTCAAACCAGGCGATTCCTTATGGCAAATTGGCAAAAAGTATTATGTGAGTGTAGGTAGAATTAAGGAGATGAACAACTTGACAGAGGATGAGATTAAGGCAGGGGATAAACTTTTAATTGTAAAATAAAAGATAAGTACAAAAAGAGTAGGGAAAAGAATCTTCCCTACTCTAATTATTTTATTGCGCTTTTGCCACAACTGTTCCGTCTTCGGTTGTGGTCACAGTGTCCTTTTCGGATTCTTTGTCTTCCGTCTTTGGCTCCATCAACTTATCAAATTTCTCAAGAACAGCGTCGTAAGTTTTCTTTGAAATCTCAGGAAGCTTGCCGCCCCATGTCTTCTCCGCTTTCTCATATCCTTTCAGGAATGCATCACGCATTTTTTCAAGCTGTTTGGAATCATTGCCCGCAAGCGCTGTCGCAAACGATACAATGCGGTCAGAAGTTTGTTTTACACCCCAGTAACCGTCCTCAGAGATCGCTTCCTGCGCTTTTTTCTGTGTCGCTGCATCAACAGTGTAATTTCCTTTTGCAAGGAACTGCCAGATATTGTTTGCCTCACCAAAAGTATTTGTCTGTGTATTGAGCATACTATGTACTAAGTCTGTCAACTGGTTCTGGCGTTTTTCTTGATCTGCCTTAAGTTGGGCTACGATAGACTTTCTGTCCTCGTCCGACAGTTTTCTCTTGTCATAGACAGCAGCCGGTTTCTCTTTTTCTTCTGTACCTGCAACGGCTTCGTTCTTTGTAGTGTCAACTTTTGAAGAAGTATTTTCTTTTTTTTCTGCCTCAATAGCATACAAATCTGCTGTATTGTTATTTCCAATTCCTGATAAACTCATATGGTATCCCTTCCTTTCCTACTAAATAAACAATTCCTGTCAACTGTGCGCCAAGCGGCTGTATAGCAGACCTTTGGCGAATGCCGTTAAGGTTACAGATTTTGTGAATTGTTACAAAACTGTGATGCCATCCATGACTTTCACCAGCTATTATGCACACGGACACGCCTATTTGAATTGGCGTAAATATACTGGTTTTATGTTTATATCGGCATTATAACACAGAAAGTTAACTGTGAATAGACTTAATTCACTAAATTTTGGAAATGTATAAAATAAGAAGAAAATAATAGAAACTGTAATAAATATTCCTATTTTTTGTAAAATTTACACAAATTTCTATTGTATATCATAGGATATTGTGATATAAATATAGCTATAAAAGGAAGATATTCTTACTTTCTTTTCAGAGTTTTTGCAGGGGGGATTGTTATGGATTTTGTCAGTGAAAAAGGTGCGGTTCAGATGGTGAGCACTTATGTTGAACATGAGATGCCAGAGTATCGAAGAGTTACGGAAAAAGAACTCAATGCAGGGGGAATTGCTCCAGAGGCAAGGGCAGCTTTTAACAGAAAGCCATACTATGGTTCGTCAGCAGTTAATTTTAAAAATCGTCCGGTGCTTAAATAAGCGGCCGCCTGGATCTGTGGAATGGATTCAGGCGGCGCTTTAAATTTTAAAAAGTTCTGTGGAAAGTCTTGTTGTAATATGTTATAATGACGACAGATATAGGAAATGCAAATTTACTTGCGTTTTCTCGCGCCGGTCACATGCTGCAAAGCAGCTAAGGAACTGTTCCAAAATTCCTTATGTGGTCGTGAGCATGATTACAGCGATGATAAGGCCCAAAAGATGTGGGAAAGGAGAAAAAGAATGAAAGGCAAAATGAGATATCATAAAGGACTGGCAGCTTTGCTGGCACTGACATTGTCATTTCCTATCGTGCCAGAAATTCAGACAAGGGCAGCGGAAGAATCAGAGACCGAGCACACTACATTGGAAGAACTAGAAACGTTGGAGACGGAAGACACCACTTGGGAAGCACTCGAAGATTTTGAGACAGATGACTTGGCAGAAGAACCAATGGAGACAGAACCAGAGACTCAAGAACCAGAGACGGAAGAAACTACAGAGCAGCAGACAATACCTGGTACTTGGACCCATACTGGTGATGGATGGCATTATCTTGATGGGACAGACATCAGAGCATATATGGACGGTGACATTATCCGACTTTGCGGTACAGGGGATTTTCCAGATGTGGATTACTGGAAATTGTATGAGCGACCGTGGCACAGCTCATCAGCACAACATCTAATTATTGACAGTTCCATCACATCTATCGGGGCATATGCATTTTATAAGTGTCCCAATATCAAGTATATTACGATTGCGACCAGCACTTTTATCAACAATAAAAATGCTTTTGAGGGAATCGATATCAGTCCTGTTTTTAGAATTGTTGATGAGAAAGTACAGACGCGAATGTATGGAACAATACCTTATACCAGTCTGGACAGTATTCAAGCGTTTGCGCAGTCCAGTGCAATGGGAGCTTGCTATATCTTAGATGATAATAGGAAGGCAACTGCATTTCAAGAGAGTACTAACCCGACAATTGGGAATGTGTATTCAGCCAAAAATACGAAAGCACCGTGGAATAAGCTTTCAAAGAATGCAAATGGACGCAAGGCGACTCCAATCTGTAAGTTGTCGCCGTTGACTCCAGATCCGACATTGAAGGTATCAGCACAGAGATTGTATCCAGGAACGGCATGTTATGAGGCATATGCTGCATTTATAGAGGACTATACCTTTGCAACAACCTTCAATATCATGGTGGAGAAGGAGGAGCAGCCTGTAAAAGAGACAGCCGATGAACTGGATTATATTCTTACAATTCCGAAGGCGTACCGCCGTGCGGGAAGGAGTTTCCGGCTGTTAGCAATCGGCGACGGTGAGGTTTACATTTATGATGACCTTGACTCATATGATGATAGAATGACTTTCCGCACCAAAAAACCGACGACAGCATATGCATTGGTCTATAAGTAAAGAAACGAGGAAAAATAAAAATGGCAAGTGTAAGTATTGAACAGGTAATTGAAAAGCTCAAACTTATCAATCTGACACCGCAGATTGATGTGGCGAGTGTAAAGATTCATCAGCCGGATATTAACAGACCAGCGTTGCAGTTGGCAGGATATTTTGAGCATTTCGAGGAGACCAGACCACAGATTATCGGTTTTGTGGAGTATTCTTATATGAAGAATCTTTCTGATGAGAAGAAAGAGGAGGTTTATCCGAGAGTTATATCCGAGAAAACGCCCTGTATTATTTTCTGCCGCAATTTGCAGCCAGATGAGATTTTTATGAAAGCGGCATTGGAGCATAATGTTCCGATTTTGGTTACAGGAAAACCGACATCTGCATTTATGGCAGAGATTATACGATGGTTGAATGTCAAGCTTGCACCGTGCATTTCTGTGCATGGTGTGCTGGTGGATGTATATGGAGAAGGTGTGCTGATTACAGGGGAGAGCGGTATTGGAAAGAGTGAGGCAGCGCTGGAATTGATTAAACGTGGTCATCGTCTAGTTTCGGATGATGTTGTGGAGATTAGAAAAGTGAGCGATGACACCTTAATAGGTTCTGCACCGGACATTACACGACATTTTATTGAGTTGCGCGGGATTGGTATTATTGATGTAAAGACACTCTACGGTGTACAGAGCGTTATGGATACCACAAATATCAATCTGGTTATCCGCCTGGAAGATTGGGATAAAGAAAAGAAATATGATCGCCTAGGACTGGAGGAGAGTTTTACAGAGTATCTGGGCAATAAAGTTGTCTGTCATAATATACCAATTCGACCAGGCAGAAATCTTGCAATTATCTGCGAGTCCGCAGCAGTCAATTATCGTCAGAAAAAGATGGGGTATAATGCCGCGCAGGAGTTGTATCAGCGTGTACAAAATTCTTTGGCAAAGCCACGTGATGATGAGGAAGAATAAAATTTATGAAAAATACAAGGAGAATGTTATGAGTAAGTATTGTTTTGGAGTAGATTTGGGTGGAACTACAGTGAAAATCGGCCTTTTTGACACGCAGGGAACTGTGGTGGAAAAATGGGAGATTCCAACGCGGAAAGAGGACAAGGGAAGTCATATTTTGCCGGATATCGCAAAGGCGATACTAGACAAAATTGCACAGAAGCAAATTGCAAAAGAAGAGGTAATCGGTGTTGGAATTGGTGTTCCTGGACCAGTAGATGAGCAGGGGATTGTACATATGGCGGTCAATCTTGGCTGGGGCGTTATCAATATCAATAAGGTTCTTGGCGATCTGTTGCAAATGCCTGTCAAGGCAGGAAATGATGCGAATGTGGCGGCGCTTGGAGAGATGTGGTGCGGCGGCGGAAAAGGCTGTAGTGATATGGTGCTTGCAACGCTGGGCACTGGTGTTGGCGGCGGAATTATTGTCAATGGGAAGATGGTGACAGGTGCGACTGGTTCTGGCGGAGAGATTGGACATATCCATATTGTAGATGGTGAGCCTGATGTATGTGGATGCGGTGGTCATGGCTGTCTGGAACAGTACGCTTCCGCGACAGGTGTTGTGCGCCTTGCAAATAGAGCACTTGCAAACTCTGAGCAAGAAAGTGTACTGCGTGCGGCTAAGGCAAACGGCAAACTGAGCGCAAAGACGGTTTTTGACGCTGTAAAAGAAGGCGATAGTCTTGCATGTGAAGTGGCGGAACAATTTGGCGCGTATCTTGGAAAGGGACTTGCAATGATTGCCTGCGTTGTCAATCCAGAAGTGATTGTGCTTGGCGGCGGCGTCTCAAAAGCAGGGGAGATCCTATGCCAATATGTTTCAAAATATTATGAAACGTATGTTTTTCATGGGTGTAAGGAAGCGCAGTTCCGTTTGGCAACACTTGGAAATGATGCCGGAATTTATGGTGCGGCGAAACTGGTATTGGAATAAATGAGAGAAAAAGTATTACAATAAAATAGAATGATATTATATTAAAAGAGGTTTCAGCAATTGAAAATGGAGTTTGATCAGGAAGCAAAACAGAGACTCTACCAAAGACTGTCCGAAATCTTAGATTCGGAGCAAATACTGTTCAATGAGGAAATGTCAGCTCATACCACCTTTCGCGCAGGTGGTAAGGCTGACATATTTGTGGAGATTGACACTTCCGCACAGCTTGGCAGTGTGCTTGCGGCGCTACGAGCGGAGGGGCTTTCTCGTCTGAACGAGGATTTTTACCTATTGGGAAATGGCAGTAATGTGCTGGTCAGTGATAAGGGCATACAAGGCGTAGTGTTACATTTGTCAAAGGCATTTTCCAATATCAAGGTGCAGAATACAACGCTGGTTTGTGAGGCGGGGGCGACACTTGCACAAGTCGCCCGTAAAGCATGTGAGTACGCGCTGACAGGGTTTGAGTTTGCTGCTGGGATTCCTGGAAGTATTGGCGGTGCTATTGTGATGAATGCAGGGGCATACGGCGGAGAGATGCGGCAGGTTGTAGAGCGTGTGCGCTTAATGACATTTGATGGTACACTGATTGAGAAAAGCGGGGCGGAAATGAACTTTGCGTACAGACATAGTTTAGTGAAAGAGCAGCCGCTGATTGTCTTGGAAGTGACGCTTGCGCTTGCACATGGAAATCAGGAAGAAATACAGGCAAAAATGGAAGATTTGGCAAGTAGGCGGCGGGAAAAGCAACCGCTAGAATATCCGAGTGCAGGCTCCACATTTAAACGGCCGGAGGGGTATTATGCGGGAAAATTGATTGAGGAGGCGGGACTGCGCGGCTTCTCAGTGGGTGGTGCGCAGGTTTCTGAGAAACATTGTGGTTTTGTGATTAACAAAAACAACGCCACCGCCGCAGACATTCAGGCGTTGATTATGGAGGTGCAAAGACGCGTGTATGCATCTGCAAAGGTTGTGATAGAGCCGGAAGTGATCTTGCTGGGATTTGATTAGAAAGGGCTGATAGGATGAGATTTGTGATCGTTACTGGCATGAGTGGCGGTGGAAAGTCAACGGCGATGAAGATGCTTGAAGATGCAGGTTACTACTGCGCTGACAATATGCCAGTACCGCTGATCGAAAAATTTATGGAACTTTTGGCAATGCCAGACAATGGCATATTGAAAGTAGCGCTGGGGCTGGATGTCAGAGCAGACCAGTCTTTTGAAGATGTCAACCAACTTATCGCGCGCCTTCAGGAAAATTATTCTTTTGAGATTCTGTTTCTTGAGGCGGCGGACAATGTGCTGTTAAAACGGTATAAGGAATCGCGGCGTGTTCACCCGCTGTCAGTGGATGGAGATTTGATGAGTGGAATCACACGGGAGCGGGCATTGCTTGCAAGTATTAAGCAGGCGGCGGACTATGTGATTGACACGACAAACTTGTTGACTCGGGAATTGAAAATGGAGTTAGATCGCATATTTGTCAACAATCAATCCTATAATAACCTGATGGTTAATATTATGTCCTTTGGCTTTAAAAATGGTATTCCACAGGATGCAGATTTGGTTTTTGATGTGCGTTTTTTGCCCAATCCTTTTTATATTGATGAGCTGAAACAAAAGACAGGACTGGACCGTGAAGTACAAGATTATGTGATGAGTTTTCCAGAGGCACATGAGTTTGTAGAGAAATTGACGGATATGATTCATTTTTTGATTCCGCACTATATTAATGAGGGAAAATATCAGCTTGTCATTGCGATTGGATGCACAGGTGGTCAGCACAGAAGCGTGACGCTTGCGGGCGAACTTTATAACCGCATGAAGGACAAGGGCGATTATGGACTTACGCTGCGTCATAGGGATACAAAGTGAAGTAGGTGGTTCCATGTCTTTTTCAGGGGATGTAAAGGACGAATTGGTAAGGCTAGAGAATGATGCGCGGCACTGTCAGATAGCGGAGCTTGCGGCAGTTTTAGTGTATGCGGGGACAATCAAAACTGATGTTTTGGAAGCGAAGTGCATTGAACTGCCAGCGGATTCCCCACTGGTGACGCGAAGAAGTCATATGCTCTTTGACAGATTGTTTGGGGAACAGTTTTTTACAGAAAAATATTTGATACAGAATGAAACACGTGTTTGTAAAGTGCTTCAGACGATAAAGTATAACAGTGGGGAATTGCTGGTCAATCCATTGTTGATAAAAAGTTTCTGCTGTAAGCGCGCCTTTTTAAGGGGGGCTTTTTTAGCTGTTGGTTCCATGAGTAATCCAGAAAAGGGCTATCATTTGGAATATGTGTGTGCAGATGCACAACAGGCAGCACAGCTTATGGACACGTTATTGGCGTATGGTATTCGCGCAAAGACTGTGGTGCGGAAAAAGTATCAGGTTGTGTATATTAAGGAAAGCGAGGAGATCGTGGAGTTGCTCAATGTGATTGGCGCCCATGTCTCTCTGATGAAGCTTGAAAATTTACGGATTTTTAAGGATATGCGCAATTCTATTAACAGGAGGGTAAACTGTGAAACCGCTAATATCTCAAAGACGGTTCATGCAGCCACAAAGCAGATTGCGGATATTCAATATATCAAAGAGCATTACGGATTTGATAATCTAAAAGAAAGTCTTAGGCAGGTGGCAGAGCTGCGCCTAGAATATCCAGATGCAGCGTTGAAAGAGTTGGGGGAATATCTGTCTCCTCCTGTAGGAAAATCGGGCGTAAATCATAGATTGAGGAAATTGAGTGAGCTGGCAGAGAAGCTCAGAGGTGATTGATGAGTACAGATTTAAAACAAAAGGCATTATTTATAATCAATCCGCATTCGGGCAAGGGGCTAATAAAAAACAGTTTGCTGGGGATTGTGGATATTTTGGTAAAAGCTGGGTATGAAGTGACAGTTTATCCCACACAAGGGCGAGGGGATGCTTGCCGCGCAATGCGTGAGCGCGAGAAATCTTACAGTCTTATTATATGTAGTGGCGGGGACGGCACGCTAGATGAAATTGTGACTGGAATGATACAGTCTGGTTTTAAGACCACAATTGGTTATATTCCGGCAGGCAGCACAAATGATTTTGCAAACAGTTTAAAAATTTCTTCGACCATGAAACAAGCTGCGGAAACTGTGGTTCACGGCACAGTATTTTCCTGTGATGTGGGTAGGTTTAATGAGGATGTCTTTGTGTATATCGCCGCGTTTGGGCTTTTTACAGAGGTTTCCTATGGAACACCGCAGGAGATGAAAAATATGCTAGGGCATATGGCTTATATTTTGGAGGGAGTGAAACATCTTCAAAATATTAAATCGTATCGGTTAAAAGTGACAAGTGTGTTAGAAAATGGAGAAACGAAGATCATTGAGGATGACTTTATATTTGGCATGGTTACAAACTCCTATTCGGTTGGCGGTTTTAAAAGTATTGCAGGCAATGTGTTTAAGGGCAAGATTTCGCTCAATGATGGGCTTTTTGAAGTGACACTCATCAAAATGCCAAAAAATCCTATGGAATTAAATTCGATTCTGGCAGCGCTTGCCATTCAGAATATTGATACGGAGTATATGTATAGTTTTAAATCGGGAAAACTGATAATAGAATCGCAGGAGGAAGTTGCCTGGACACTTGATGGTGAGTTTGGCGGAAAGCATAAACTGGTTACGCTCACAGATGATATGCAGGCAATGGACATTATGATAAATCAGTAAAAATTTCCATTGGGTATAGTATTTTGCAAAATGCATAAAATAGAAACAATAGAATACTGTAGGCAGGAGATTGCACTGTGAAAAAAATTCCAAGGCTGATTACCTTTATTGTGTGTCTTCCTTTGATCGGAACAGTTTTTATCAAGCCAGATAAGGGGGCATGGAAAACAGAGGAGAGCGATGCGGGAGGCATGGATGAGCGTTTTGTCATTCGTGTTGAGGAAGACATTGGGAACTTTATTTTTCAACCGGAACAGTTGACAGAATTTTTAATGTACAAGGCGATTCCGGAGGATATGGTATTTCGTTCTTCGGAGGATTATATAGCTGAGGCGAATACTGTCAGGGACCCCGAACAGGAGTACTTAAAAGCGCTCGCAATTGTGTGTCGCAGCAATCTTGTGGCGGTGTGGGAGGCAGAACAGTGTCCGGAAGTGCTTGACTATGAAAAGCTGCACTTCGCTGCAAATTATTTTTATCGAATACATACAGAAGCCGCGTCGGATTCTGATGCGCTTGTAAAATTAAATGAAATAGAACGTGCGGCAAAAGCCGTAAAAGGAGCTGTGATTACGAAGGATGGGAGCGTAACCACAGCTCCTTTTTTTACCACTTCGCCAGCGGGAATGCTTGTGTCTGAAGCAGGTGATCAGGTTGGTTTTTCACTCAATTACGCTTATGTGCTTGCGGCGCAAGGCATGGATTTTTACGAAATATTAAAATATTTTTACGGTGATATCAGGGTCAATATTTATGAATAAAATCCTTCTGAGACGTCAATGCTATAGACAGGCAAAGGGTTTGTTGCAGTTTTGTCAGAGGCAGAACTGTTTGCCGGAAATGGAGGGAAAGGATGAACAGACGAAACAACAGGCGTCCTGCCTTGCAGAAGGAAAAGATTAGCATTATCGCAGCATCGGTATTTGTATTGTCAGCACTTACTCTTGCGGGCGTGTATATGTCAAAGCAGGGCGAAGAGAAAAAAGAAGAAAATCGCATAGATTTTGCAAAGCTGGAACAGGAAAACACTACATTGGAGGAAGGGGATACAGGTCTTGCAGACACCAGATTTGTATCCGGCAAAGCACAGTCAGAGGCTTCTACAGAGAAAAAAAATTCGATAGACACCAGATTTGTGGATGAGGATATGTACGATCTGAGCGACAACAATGACATGGATGTTGATCCGGCCTTTACGGAGGCAAACTCAGGACAAGTGGAGAACACAAAGCTAAAGAACACTCTTGAGGGGACAGACAAAGCAGCAGTATTTATGGATGGGCAGGAACAGTCACAGGAACAAGATCTTGTGATGGATACGCCGCTTGCGTTTTCTGATGAGGATTCCCTTGCGCTTCCGGTGATAGGTGATGTTCTGCTGGACTACAGTATGGACAAGGCGATCTATCATACTACAATGCAACAATACTATTATAATCCAGCGCTGGTCATTGCAGCAAGTGAAGGACAGACAATCACTGCAGCGGCTGATGGCGTGGTGACAGATGTATATTATGATGCTAAGACAGGCAACACAATTTGTTTTGACCTTGGAAATGGATATCTTCTTACGTATGGGCAACTCGATGATATCAATTTAAAGAAAGGTGACAGAGTTTCCGCCGGTGATGTTGTTGGAAAAGTTGCAAAGCCAACGATTTATTATGCCGAAGAAGGAACCAATATTTATTATAAGCTTACTAAGGACGGCGTTCCAATTGACCCTTTAAACAGGGGATGAAATAACATGGAAGGACATGGTTATTGACAATATGCTTTTATTAGAAAACGCGGCAATTCGCAGTATGAGTGACGCGGTAGGCGAACAATATAAGACGGATATCCTTGAGGGCAGCATACTTATAAAGGACGGAAAAATCCTTGAGGTGTCTCCGAAAATAGAACTCCCACAGTCTGCGGATTGCATGAAGATAGATGTGAACCATCATCTGGTTATGCCAGGAATTATTGAGGCTCACTGTCATATGGGTATCACCGAGGAGAAGAAGGGACAGGAGGGAGACGACTGCAATGAGACAGTACATCCTGTCACTCCAATGCTCCGCGCGATTGATGCTATCAATACGATGGATGCAGCTTTTGCCGACGCAGTAAGGGCTGGCATTACCTCTGCAAACATTGGTCCCGGCAGCGCAAATGTTGTCGGAGGCCAGTTTGCGGTTGTGAAGACTTACGGCAGAAGAATCGATGATCTGATTCTCAAATTTCCGTCTGCAATGAAAGTTGCGTTTGGCGAAAATCCCAAGGTAAATTATGCGGGAATGAATACATCGCCTGTGACGCGTATGGCGATTGCAGGAATGTTGCGCAATGAGCTTGTCAATGCAAGGCAGTACTTGGAAAAAAGTGACTGGGAAAACATAGATTTCAATTTGCATTATGAGGCGTGGCGACCTGTATTTGAGAAAAAGATACCACTCAAGGCGCATGTGCACCGCGTCGATGATATTTTTACAGCAATTCGTATTGCAAACGAATTTGACTTGAATATGACATTGGACCATTGCAGCGAAGGACATCTGATTGCACAGGAGATTGCAGAGTCTGGTTTTCCTGCCATTGTAGGACCAGATTTGGCTACTCGCAATAAAATAGAAGTGCAGAATGTGGCATTTAAGACAGCGGGTGTTTTGGCTGAGGCGGGCGTGATGGTATCCATCACAACAGACCACCCGGTTTCTTTGATTCAGTCGCTTCCATTGTGTGTCGGACTCTGTGTGAAACAGGGACTTTCTATGGAGGACGGATACCGCGCAATGACAATCAATGCAGCAAAAATCTGTGGAGTTTCTGATCGTGTGGGAAGTTTGGAATCTGGAAAAGATGCGGATATTGCGATCTTTAACGGAAATCCAATGGAGGTATTTACAAAGACGCTGATGACACTGATTGACGGAAAAATAGTGTATCATGATCCGTCGGTTCCAGATATGGATTCCGGTAAAATTGTGCTGCCACAATAGATTTTATTTTAGTAGCTTTACTTGTGGAGAAAATGCGTGTAGAATAAGACCAATAAGGGTTTGCTATTCTGTGTTTTTCTCCTTTGTGAAGTTCCGACATATATTTTCTTAGAAGGCGGCACAGACAGAGACCTTTGTACATATATTATGAAAGATATATAGCAGGCAGTGTGTAAGCAATCAGGAGAGGAATGGTCAGAAATTATGAAAATTGTTATTTTGGCGGGTGGAACCAGTACGGAACGCGATGTGTCGCTTGTGACAGGTTCCATGATCTATCATGCACTCAGAAAAAAAGGGCACCAGACAGTCCTTTTGGACTTGTATCTGGGATACGAACAAGAATTTGAAAATATTTTTGCGTTGGAGAAGGACTGGAGTGAGAATTTTGGCAGTATCTCGGAAAGTTGTCCAGATATTGACGCGGTAAAGGCACTGCGAAAAGATCATCCAGAGTGCGCGATTGGTCCGCATGTCATTGACATTTGTCGTCAGGCAGATATTGTTTTTCTGGCGCTTCATGGGCAGAACGGTGAAGACGGTAAGATACAGGCAATGTTTGATTTGTTGGATATCAAATACACAGGTACAGATTATATTTCTAGTGCGCTTGCGATGGATAAGGCAATTTCTAAGGAACTGTTTCACAAGTACAAGATACCGACACCAAAAGGAATCACTGTTTATCGCAGTGAGGTGCAGATTGTGGAAGCGTGGAATATCTTTCCATGCATTGTAAAAGTAAATTGTGGTGGTTCCAGCGTGGGTGTTTATCGGGCAGATGACAGACAACAATTGGACCGTGCACTGGCAAAAGCGTTTGCCTTTGAGGATAGAATTTTAATAGAACAATACATAGATGGGCGAGAGTTTTCTATTGGTGTCATTGACGGGGAAGCACTTCCTGTCATTGAGATTGCACCAAAGGTTGGTTTTTATGATTACAAAAATAAATATCAGGCAGGCACGACAGTAGAGACTTGTCCGGCAGAGCTTGATCCCAATGTGACAAAGGCAATGCAGGCTTGTGCAGAGTCTGTATATCGGGCACTTCGACTGAAAACGTATGCGCGTATGGATTTTCGTATGGATGATCAATATCAGTTTTTCTGTCTGGAGGCGAACACGCTTCCAGGTATGACACCAACATCCCTACTTCCACAGGAGGCCGCGGCAGTCGGCATGGATTTTGCAGATTTGTGTCAGCGGATTATTGACAGTTCTATGCATAAGTATGTGTGAGATAAGGGGGCTGGCTGTCATGAAAAATATGACATTAAAAAAGATAGCGGAAGCAGTAAATGGAGAGTTACATACAGAGGCGCTGTCCGATCAATTTTTGATAGATACTGTGGAAGCAAACGGGGTGTTTCTTGATTCGAGGAAGGTTGGAAAAGGAGACATCTTTATTGCAACGCGTGGGGAACATGTGGATGGACACAGTTTTATAGATAGTGTGTTTGATGCAGGGGCTTTGGGAGTAATCTGCGAACAGGCACCAAAACAGCCAAAAGGACCATATATGGTCGTTAAAGATAGTTTTCAGGCACTCAGAGCGCTGGCAGAGTATTACAGAACGCAGCTTCCAGTGAAAGTTGTAGGAATTACAGGCAGTGTTGGAAAGACTAGCACTAAGGAGTTTGTGGCAAGTGTTCTGTCAAAAAAATTTCGTGTCCTAAAGACAGAGGGCAATTATAACAATGAGATTGGGCTTCCGCTCACAGTTCTTCGCATACAAGCAGATTGTGAGATTGCAGTACTTGAGATGGGGATTAGCAATTTTGGGGAGATGCATCGGCTCAGTCAGATTGCAAAGCCAGATGTGTGTCTCATTACAAACATTGGTCAGTGTCATTTGGAAAACCTTGGCACAAGAGATGGAATTTTGCGGGCGAAGTCTGAGATTTTTGATTTTATGCAGGAAGGTGCAGGTATTTTTCTAAATGGTGATGATGACAAGCTTGTTACAATTCGAGATGTAAAGGGCAGCATTCCAGTGTTTTTTGGCAGCGGAAGCAACAATGCTGTCTATGCAGATCAGTATGAAAACAGAGGACTCAATGGTAGCAGGGCACAGATTCATATTGACAAAACAGCGTTTCTGGTGGAGATACCGCTTCCTGGGGAACATATGCTGTATGATGCACTTGCTGCCGCAGCAATTGGCGCGTTTTTTGGATTGACACCAGAACAGATTCAGGCAGGGATTCGGGAGGTGGAGGCTGTTGACGGCAGAAGTCATGTGATGCGTACCAGCCATTACACACTGATTGATGATTGTTACAATGCCAATCCAGTCTCTGTAAAAGCTGCGCTTGATTTGCTGAGTATGACAGATAATTCAGGTAAAAGCACACGAAAAATAGCGATTTTGGGAGATATGTTTGAGCTTGGCGCACAGGAGGAGGCACTGCACCGCGAAGTGGGTGTTTACGCGGCGCAGAAAGGGCTTGATGTGGTAATCTGTGTAGGAAAATTGTGCAAAAATATGTTCGATGGTGCACAGAGCGTAGTATGTGCCAATAGTACTTGCTATTACTTTGCAGATAAGGAAGTATTGTTTTCCAAGATTGATAAAATAATCCAGGAGGGCGATCTTGTGCTTGTCAAGGCATCTCACGCAATGCATTTTGAGGAGATTATCGCACGACTCTCATGACAAAAGATTAGATATTTTCTTTATTTTTTTGATAGGTTTCTAAGATAATATTCTGCACATAGGGCGCTAGTTTTTTCTGCTGTTCTTTTGGTAATTCTTTGATATAGATTGGTTTGCCATACTCAATGATAACGTGTGCCTTTTTAATCCATGGATATTGATTTTCAAAGACCGCTGCGCTATTGTTGATGGTCATAGGAATAATGGGACAGTCTGCCTTTACCGCAATCTTAAAGCTGCCTTCATGAAAAGGCAGAAGTGTGCCTTCTTCTTTATTTCGTGTCCCTTCAGGAAAGATACAGATGGATTTGCCATTTTTCATCAGGTCGATAGCGGCAAGAATAGTCTGCATACCTGCCTTGATATTTTCACGGTCAAGAAACAGGCAATGGAGGTTGCGCATCCAGATATTTAACAGGGGCACCTTTTCCATGCTCTTCTTGGCAATATAGCCAGTGGGGCGTGGAACGCGAATATAGGTTAACACCACATCAAAAAAGCTTCTGTGATTGCCGATATAGAGCACGGGGGTGTCTGTAGGAATATTTTCCTCTCCGATATAGTCCACCTTTGCGCCGGCAAGAAAGCGGATGCATCGAAACGCCCAGTTTACAATTGCCAGACTAGAGCGACTTTTGACATCAGGGTTGCGTTTGCCAATCAGCCATTCCACAAACATAATAGGTGTACTCAATATCAAAAAGAGAATGAGAAAACTTGCAACAAGTAGTAATCGAATCATAAAAGTACCATACCTTTCCTAATTTAATAAAAATTTAAAGTCCTGCGCCAAACTGTAACAAATTTACACTCCATTCTATTCTATACAGTATTGCGGTTAAAATCAAGGTTTTAAAGTATATCTTCCCCACAAACAGCATAAATATAGATATAATATAAATAGTCTCTCGGAATATCAGGCATTAAAAATCCGAGTGTCTATATCATTTTTAGGAGGCAGAATGGACAAATTGGGAAAAAAGAAGAAAAGAATTACCATATTTGTGGCAACGTGTATTATGATGATGCTGTTCCTTGCGGGCTGTGCCGGTGAGTCAACGGAGGATGATAAACTAAGAGATATTGAATTTACTGTAATTGGGGAAGACCAGCAGCCGGATTCGCTCAAGGAGATTATTGCAGAAAAGTCTGCGCAGCCGTTTCAGATTAGTTATACGCTCGGGGAGGAGCTCTATATTGCTGTGGGATATGGTGAGCAGCCAAGCGGAGGATACAGCATCAGTGTAAATGCATTTTATGAGACAGAGGAATCCTTGGTGATTGACACAACGCTTATTGGGCCAGGAAAAGCAGAGAATGTGACCAACACGCCAACACAGCCTTATGTTGTGATAAAGACGGAAAATATTGCGGATAAGGCAATTGAATTTAAGTAAGATTACAGAATGGACTTTTGAGGAAGTATTAATTATATATACAAAGAAGGGGATAAGAACAATGATGTTAATAGAAAACGGTATAGTGATAGATCCGGCAAATGGGATTAAAAAACAGGCATCTATCTTGATAAAAAATGGGAAAATTGCAAAAGTGATAGATAACAGAGAGGAGCTTGACGCAATCGAAATCAATTCTTGTGATAGAATCAATGCTTCCGGCTGCATGGTGACGCCTGGCCTAGTAGATGTACATGTGCATTTTCGAGATCCTGGTTTTACACACAAGGAGGATATTGAGACAGGGGCAAAGGCTGCGCTAAGAGGCGGCTTTACAAGCGTTGTGTTGATGGCAAACACCAATCCTGTTGTGGACAACACAGAGACATTAACTTATATTTTGGAAAAAGGCAAAAAGACGGATTTAAAGGTTTATAGTTGTGCTACAGTCACAAAAGGAATGGCGGGGACAGAGCTGACTGATATGGAGTTGCTTCTTGAAAAAGGTGCTGTTGGATTTACAGATGATGGAAAACCGATTCTTGACGCTACAGTGTTAGAACATGCCTTGAAAAAAGCTGCAGCGCTAAAAGTGGCTGTCAGTCTGCATGAGGAAAACCCTGCGTATATTCAAAATAATGGTGTCAATGCAGGCAAGATAGCAGAACATTTTAAAATAGGTGGTTCGTCGCGCGAAGCTGAGATTTCTATGATAGCGCGCGATCTTCAAATTGCATTGGAAACCGGAGCGATATTAAACATTCAGCATATCAGCACTAAGGAGGGTGTCATGCTGGTTAGAGAGGCAAAGAAGAAGGCGGCAGAACTGGGATTCGATAATATCCATGCAGAGGCGACACCACATCATTTTAGTTTGACGCAAGATGCAGTGCTTCAATATGGAACGCTTGCAAAGATGAATCCGCCGCTGCGTGAAGAAGCGGATCGAGAGGCAATAATCGAAGGGTTAAAAGACGGCACAATTGACATCATTGCAACAGACCATGCGCCGCATAGTGAGGAGGAGAAGGCAAAGCCCATCACGGAGGCGCCAAGTGGCATTATTGGTCTGGAAACTGCACTGGCGCTCGGCATTACCAATCTTATCAATACCAATCAGTTGCCGATAGAGGTATTAATCGAAAGAATGTCAACGGCCCCAGCGCGCCTGTATGGGCTTTCGGCAGGAACCTTGTCAGAGGGGGCGCCAGCGGACCTAGTAATTTTTGATGCGGGCGCTTCGTGGACTGTCGAAGCGTTTGCATCAAAGTCTTCCAATTCCCCTTTTGTCGGGCAGACACTTAAGGGGGCGGTGTGCTATACAATTGTAGATGGAAAAGTGGTATTTATGAATCGCGCATTGCGCTCGGCGTCATGCCATAAACTTTTTTAAAGGCACGCCGGAATGTATTTGCATTGTTATAACCTACAGAGAGGTAAAGTTCATTCAGGCTGATATCTGTCTCGCGTATCAGTCTGGCTGCCTCGCTCATACGCATATTTTCAAGGTATGTTGAGAAGTTTACTCCCTTTTTTTCTTTGAAAAGGTGGGAGAAATAACTCTCTGAAATCTGAAACTTGTCAGAAATCTTGTTCAATCCCATAGAAGGATCATTATAGTTTTCATGGATATATTTTTCAATCATAGATATCAAATCGGAGTCGCTTGTCTTCTCTGTGAAAAGGGTGCAGAGTTTGAGCGCAATATCTTCGCACAGCATAAAAGAGACATGCTGGCTAAAGGCATCGTCCAAATTTTTAATGGTTTCTGCGGGCGTGTTTTGTGGCAGTGCAAAGCGCGCTTTGAGCAGTGTGTTTCTAATGTCCGACAATAGAAACTGTAACATATTAATAGGAAGCGCGCGCTCCTCAATATTTTCTTGATGTAGCAGGCAAAAAAGTTCCATCACCTGTGATGTATTGCCTGTTGTGATAAAGTGTATCAGTTTTGTTGAGAGCTCATTTGGATAGTAAAAGGCATTTGAGTTTTTCTTAATAAATTCATATGGAAAGAAAATATAATTTTTGCTCGTGTAGTTAACTGCCTCCATCGCCTGCTGATAGGACTCCCAAACATTCAAAATATCACTTGTATTCTTACCAATTCCAGCAAATAGCCATATCCCATAAGTATCCAAAAGATAATCATGTATTTTCACAACCGCTTCATTGGTTTTTATAATGAGGTCTTTCTCATCATCTGGCCGACCGACCACAATCAGCCCATAGATACGGTCAGAAGGGCTAAAACAGAAGAGTGGACTGCCTAGAAATTTTTCCAGAGTTTCCAATATGATTTTATGACATTCTTCGTGCGTAAGAAATCCTTCTGGATAAGTATGATATTCATTGGCGCTGTTGTAGGCAACAATATATAAACCATTATAGAGAAGGTTTTCCTCTGTCAGTCCGAGAAATGTCTTGGCATAGGAAGCCTCTTGCGGGGAGAGAATCATGCCACGCAAGAACTGACGTACATAGGAGTGAAAAATAATAGGGCGCTGACTATCCATGACTTCCTGCAAATGACTTTTCTCTTGCTCTGTCACTTGTAGTTTCTGGCCAAGCTGTATAATGGGGCGTATATTTCGTGCAGAAAGCATGAAAATAATAATAAGACCACCAATTAATGTCGCTACAAATAATGCAGCGTACAATATTTGCGGGGGTGTATTATTTGCGGTTGCCTCGTAAGAAGGATGACTATAATAATAGGTAAAGCCTGTATTTTCAGAAGTATAGTTGTTCATAGTCATATTGCGGGATTGTAAAAGGCTTTCTGTCTGGGCAAACTGCCCCTCTGAAATCATGCTGCTAAAAAGCTGGCTCTCCACAGTAAAAAGTGACAGGATACTATCCCCCTGATCACTTTGCACACAGAGAAAACGATACGGCACCTCCATGTTCATACAGTCAAATAAACTGGAAAGTTCCTCCTTTTCAAGAACAAAGTAAGTGACAGCATGGATATCCATATAGTTGAGGTCATTTAGATCAATCACATACATATAGAAATCTTTGCCGCCGTGTGGAAGAAACGCATCCATAGGAATAAAATGATAGTAGTATTCAGGTGTCGTAAGCACCTCCATAAAGATTTCGTGTACTTCTTCGGCATATCCCTTAATTCGTTTATAGAATCTGTCCTGCTTGACAAAATAGCCAGAACCTAAGATATAATCAGAATTTGGAAAGTAACAGTATACTTCAGTCATGGGCAGGAGTATCTGCGGATACACGTCGGTAGCTACAGAAGACGCAAATGTATTGCCAAGGACGAGCAATTCATTATCCACCTCTTTATTTCTAGCCAGAGTGCGAAATCTTCCGTCTTGCATAAGCTGGCGGCAGTATGTCTTCATAATGTCAATATCCTTCTCAAACAGTTCTACATTGCTCATAAGCGTCGCCTTTGCCTGCCAATTATACAGGCGGCGGGAGGCTCTTGCATCGGACACATACAGATAGACACACAACAGTAAGATAATGAATAGAAAAATGCTATAAGAGGTTACCATTTTCAGCATAAGGGACTGTCTATGATAGATATTATTTGATAGATTTTTGGATAATTTTATGTCATTTTGTATATTTTTAAACGAAATATGCACGTCTGTTTACCTCTTTTTTATTGTTTTTAATTAAAATTTAAACATAATTTCTTTTTTATTTTATCAGCAAAATAAAAAAATTACAATATGTAAGTGTTTTCAAAGGCGCTAAAATAAAGGATTCTATTTTTTTGATGTGCAAAATATGCACGTTAGTCAAAAATTGTAGCTTGAAATAGCAAAATGCACAATGATATAGTACGAAGTAGAGAGGGGGATGCTGGAAAGTAGCATCATTTCTTGAAAGATTAATTTTTTAAAGGGAGGAAGAAAATGAAAAAGAAAACATTATCTTTACTATTAGCATCGACAATGGTTATTTCATTAACTGCATGTGGCGGTGGCAACAATGACACATCAAGTAATTCTTCATCTGGAAACAGTAATACTGCTTCAGCAGATAAGAGTGGAGACGCTGCGTCATCTAGTGAAGGGGAAACTGGTTCAGGGGACTATGTTCTGACAGATGTTAAGATTATGGTAAATGGTACAGTAAACTCTGTAAAACAGGAGACAGAAGCACAGCAGACGACAAGAGATGCGTTTATTCCACAGCTTGAAGCTGCGGTTGGCGAGGCAATTGGACATGAGATTAACATTGATTTTGAAGTTGCAAGCCATTCCGATTATGCTGGTTATGTAGGACGTATGTTTGTTAGTGAGCAGTATCCTGATGTTATGATTATGAGTGCTGACATGCTCAAACAGTATGAGACAACAGGACTGTTGTGGGATATGGCAAACGCATATGACAACGCAGAGTTCCAGAATCGTATGAAGTTGCCTGGTATCAATGAAGGCTTAAAGGATGCGCAGGGACATCTGTACGGATTTGCACCCACATACGGCAATGGATGTATTACATATGTAAAACAGGCATGGTTAGACAATCTGGGCATTAATGGCGATGATATTAAGACCTATGATGATTTTTATAATATGTTGGAACGGTTTTCTAAGGAAGATCCAGATGGAAATGGCGTAGATGGTGATACTTATGGGTTTATTTCCGCAGGTTTGATTGGAAGCGAAGCTCCTTGGATCAACTATGTAGCAGAGTTCTGGCAGGGAGCATATCCAAGCATTATCCAGGGTGAGGATGGCGTTTGGTATGATGGTTTTCAGGCGCCAGAGGCGAAGGAAGCGCTTCTTAGAATGCAGAAGGCATATCAGGATGGCGTGATTGACCCAGATAGTTTTACGGCAGGTACAAAAGACGCACGTGAGAAATGGTTTGGCGCAGAACAATCCGGTTCCGCAGGTGTATTTTCATACTGGGCTGGTACATGGTATCAGAACCTTGCAAACAACTTAGAGAAGAACGGTGTGGACAATGAGGTGTATGAGTTAGCACCAATTAAGGAGATCACAGACACCTTTGGTGGTTATCTCAACAGAGAAGCTCCCGTTTGGGTTATCTTGGATGATGGTGACGGCGATGATTCTCGTGAGCAGGCGATCTTTACTGCAATCCTCGACACAATGCTTGACGGTGATAAAGTACAAACTCTGTGGACATATGGTCCAGAAGGTATTGCATGGTCTACGGAGGCTGAGGATTTTGCACTTTATCCAGATGATCCTGATAAGAGAAAAGAGTACTCTTACAAAGATGGCGAGTTCCATATGCGTCCAGGTTTGGAGGATCCTAATGTTCTTGCAGTTAAGAATCATCTTGATCCGGCACTTGTTATTGCGCCACTTACAAACGGTTATGTCAGCAGCACAGATTTGCAGGATGTCAGCAATAAATTCTTTACAGACCACTGTGTAGACGCTCCATCAGCACCCGCTTCTGAGACATACAGTGAGCGTTCCGCAGAAATTATTGACGCGCGTGATGTAGTGATTGCGGAAGTTGTTGTTAATGGCGGTGATGTTGACGCTGCTATGCAGAAGTACACTTCAAGCGTTGGCAGCTTGGTTGACCAAATTTTAGAGGAACTCAATAGCGCCCAGTAAATCCAGAAACAATATAGCACGTATTCCCTGTACTGCCTGTGGGGCAGCCCCGGCAGCACAGGGATTTTTTAACTAAAAACAAGCATTTAAAAGAAAGGAAGAGACGGTATGAGCAATAATAATACAACCATGACTTCCGGCACTGTTCAGGTTCGCAAGAAACCATTGGGACTCCGTATCTGGAACAACCGTGGTCATTATATCATGTTTGTGCCCGTATTTATCTTTGTACTAATCCTGAACTACTGGCCTATGTTGGGTATTCGGTATGCATTCATGGAGTACAAGGCAGGTGGAACTCCCTCATGGACAGGTTTTACACATTTTGAAAGAATGTTTAGCACAAATGCCTTTTGGTCCGCGTTTGGCAATACGCTGGTGCTAAGCCTTGTAAAGCTGTTCTTGACAACCTTTGCATCGGTTATTGTATCTGTCTTCTTAAATGAAATGGGAAATCTCTTTGTGAAGAAGACCTTACAGACCATTATCTATCTACCGCATTTTATGTCTTGGGCAGTGGTGGCTTCCATTTTCACTTTGATTCTGTCTCCTTCCAGCACAGGTATGATCAATGGTATGTTGCGGGATATGGGTATATTAGGACCGAATGACAGCAGCATCTATTTCCTGGCAGATTCCAAGATGTGGCGACCAATATTTTATATGATTAATATTTGGAAAGATACAGGTTGGGGAACAATTATCTTCCTTGCAACATTGTCCGGTATCAGTCCAGAGCTGTACGAAGCTGCTGATATTGATGGTGCGACACGTCTTCAGAAGATTCGTTATGTGACAATGCCAGCTCTTGCCAATACAATTATTACTGTTTTGATTTTGAATCTGGCAAAGGTTATGAACCTGTTTGAGTCTGTATTCGTATTGTACAACAGTGCGGTGTATGACGTATCAGATGTTATTGGTACTTATATTTATCGCCAGACCTTTATGGTTGCTAGACCAGACTACGGTTACTCTACAGCAGTAGGTTTGTTTCGTTCTATCGTCGGCTGTATATTGGTATTGATCTGTAATAAGGCGAGCAATAAAGTCCGTGGCCGCGGCATTGTATAGGAGGTGCGAATATGGCTGAAACAAAAGTGGCTTACAAAAAGCCTAAGACAAAGATTACTGTCTTTTCTGTGGTCAATTATATTGTTTTTATCATTTTGGCACTGATTATTTTAGTGCCAATGTGGAAAGTATTAGTGGACTCTTTTAACGCTGTGGGTGTGTATCAGTTCCGGCTGTGGCCGACAGATTTTACTCTTGATGGCTACAAGGTTATTTTGGGAGAGCGCGGACTGTTAAGACCGCTTGTCAATTCCTTTATCACAACGATTGCAGGTGCATTGTTGGGGTTGGTACTCAGTACACTGGGCGGCTATGTTTTGATTCAATTTGATATGCCGGGTCGTAATTTGTTGGCATACTTCCTGCTTTTTACCATGATTTTCTCCGGTGGTATGATTCCAGAGTACTTGGTAATGAGACGTTTGGGCTTACTCAACAATATGTGGATTTTGGTAATTAAGCATGGCATTAACGTGTCAAATATTGTTTTGATGAGAAACTTCTTTGAGGGGATTCCTGCAAGTTTGTTTGAGGCAGCGCGAATTGACGGTTGTACACCAATGGGAATTTTTGTGAAGATTGTACTTCCACTCTCAAAGGCAGCGCTTGCTTCTATCGGTTTGATGTTTGCTGTGGCAGTATGGAATGATTACTCTACAGTTCAGATTTACATAAACTCTCCAGATCAGGTAAACTTCCAGTATAAACTTCGTGTCATGATTATGGATGGTGATACGCCACCGACTGCGTACCCGATTTCGCAGACAACTTTGTATAACGCAGGTATTATCGCAGCGATTCTTCCGTTTATGATTCTGTATCCATTCTTACAGAAATATTTTGTAAAAGGTGTTAATATCGGAGCTGTTAAGGAATAATGCGAAAAGAGAACGCAAGCGAACAAGTTCGTTTTGCGTTCTTTGTTTCAGGTGAGGAAGGAGATTGAGATGGAAGGTACTGCAATTAAAATTTTTTGGGCAGCGGATTCCACTGTGCAGACAAACAAGATTACAACATATCCGCAGACAGGCATTGGACAGGTGTTTTCACTCTATACAAGGGAGGGCGTTGAGATTTTCAATCATGCCAAAAATGGCAGAAGCACAAAGAGTTTTATTGATGAAGGGCGTCTGGATGCTATTGATGCGCAGATTGGAGAAGGGGATTTTCTGTTTATACAGTTTGGACATAATGACGAGAAGAGTGAAGACCCAGCAAGGTATACAGAACCATTTTCTACTTATATGATGAATTTGAGGATATATATTAATGTCGCGAGAAAGCACAACGCATTTCCGGTACTGATTACACCTTTGGAGCGCAGGTGTTTTGTGGATTCCAAACATCTAGGTTTGGGTGCACATTCCGATTATGTGGCGGCGATGAAGCAGACAGCAGAACAAAATAATGTGCCGTTAGTGGATTTGTACAGCATGAGCCGCGCTGCGCTAAAAAAGGCAGGAGAGCAGGAGAGCCGCAAATGGTATATGTATTTTATTCCAGGGATTTATGATAATTATCCAGAAGGAAAAGAGGATAACACGCATTTAAGATATGAAGGTGCTGTAAAGTATGCAGGTCTGATTGCAGACGGTTTGCGTGAATTAGGCGGAATTTATAAAGATTTAGTATTATAATGAAAAGAGTAGAGCTGTGCGCTGGTTTAGCAGTGCACAGCTCTATTACATATCGTTTATCTAAGATTAATCAGATGGCAGCGTAAACTTGCTGATTAGGGAATCCAATGTCATAGCTTGTGCGGAAAGTTCTTCGCTTGTTGCGGAAGCCTCCTGTGCTGTCGCGGAGTTCGACTGAACAACCTCAGAAATTTGGTTGACACCAAGTTCTGTCTGTTTCATTGCCTCTGCCTGTTCTGTCGCTGTTTCGCTAATGGTTTTAGAAGAGCTTGCAATCAGCTCGATTCCCTCTACAACGCGGTCAATAGAGGCATTTACAACGTCAGCAGTCTTGCTTCCGTCTGCAATTGCATTCAGGGAAGTTTCAATCAGTGTTCTAGTTTCTGCAGCAGATTTCGCACTTTGTTCTGCCAACTGGCGAATCTGATCGGCTACGACTGCAAATCCTCTTCCAGCTTCTCCTGCTCTTGCGGCTTCAATAGAAGCATTTAAAGAAAGCAGATTTGTCTGTGAAGCAATGTCCTCAATTTCGGAGATAATATTTCCAACCTGTTGAGATGCATCATTGATGCGAGACATTGCATCCATCATTGCTTTCATTTCTCTGTGGCTGCGCTCTGCCTCATCGGCATATGTACGTGCTTGATTGTAAGATTCACCGGCATTGTTTGCAGTTGCGCGGATATCATCTGAGATGGTTGTGATGGTTGCCTGCATTTCTTCAACAGCACCTGCTTGATCTGTAGCTCCCTCCGCTAGATTCTGGGAAGCGTCTGCTAGGTTGCTTGCGCCTGCAGCCACTTGATTGGAAGCTTCACTTACCGCATGTAGTGTTTCTGCCATCTGTCGTTTCAACAGTCTCATTGCAGTAAGAATTGCTTCAAATTCGCCAATATATTTGCTTCTATCTTTGCTTACAACTGCAAAGTTGGCATTTGCCATCTGGTCAAGTACTTGTGCTACATCATGAATAATAAATTGAAGTGATGCCGCCATATCTGTGGTCACAGTAACCATGTCTGCAAGTTCATCTTTTGTCTCCACAGTCGGGAAAGGTGATGAGAGATCTCCTTTTGCAAAAATATCTAAACGTGATTTGAGCTGATCAAGCGGAACAGCAATGCTGTTTGCAATGCCCTTGCCAAGGCTGATTGCAAAGATAATGGAAACAGCAATAATGATAATCATGATTACTGTGAGTATGATGATTATCATAGTAAGGTTACTTGATACGCTTTGACCTTTGGTTACTTTAATATCCATGATCTGTGTCAGCTCATCATAGATTTCATTATACATAGGAATCAAAACAGTTACTGCTTTTTCCTGCGCCAATTTTGACTGTGCTATATCTATCGTAGATCCCTGTGTTACAATTTCTTCTTCAATTTTCCAATAGTCTACAAGTTTGGACTTTATGTCATTGTATAATTTTTTGTTTTCTGCTGTAACCATACTGGATTCAAGTTTTTCAAATTCTTCTGTGAAATTTTCTTTATAGGATTTGCGATTCGCCAACAATGTATTGATAGTGTCTTGGTCATCATAACCGATAATACCACGCATTGCGGAGCGCGTATCGGCAAATTGTGCCATAGCTCTTCCAATGTCGCCTTGCGCAAAGCCATAGTCAACAATTGAAGATGCGTAGAGACGAGACATTACAATCATTGTTATGAGTATGACAGCCGAGACAGCAGCCAACATGCAGGCGATCATGATAAAGGCTTTGATAAGTCGGTCCCTGATTTGTAGGTTGTTTAATTTCTTTAACATAGTTCATTCTCCTTACTTTGTGGTATAGTACGACATATTGCTTATTTCTTCTGTGCGTAATAGACTGACAAGAAATTAAGGCGCTTAGGAAAAATAATATTTATATTAAAATTATATAACTACTTATTAATTTTGTCCAATATTTTTATGTATTTTAACAAAAATATAAAGCGAATGCAGAACACATTCGCTTTATACTTTTATGCACACGGATTCGGAAACAAAATATATAACTAAAGCTGTCCACATCTGGCGCACGTAAGAAGAAATCTTCATTATTTAATTGCAAATATTTATGTAATATTAAATATTTGGCAGTTTAAATTTGCTAATTAGAGAATCCAATGTCATTGCCTGTGCTGATAGTTCTTCACTTGTAGCAGAGGCTTCTTGCGCTGTCGCAGAATTTGACTGGACAACCTCAGAAATCTGAGCAATACCAAGTTCAGTCTGCTTCATTGCCTCAGCCTGTTCATTTGCTGTTTCGCTGATTGTTTTGGCAGAGTTGGCAATTCGCTCAATACCTTCTACAACGCGATCAATGGAGGCGTTTACAATATCTGCTGTTTTGCTGCCGTCGGAGATTGCGCTTAGAGAAGTCTCAATCAAAGTCCTAGTTTCCGCAGCGGATTTTGCGCTTTGTTCTGCGAGCTGACGAATCTGATCGGCTACGACAGCAAAACCCTTTCCAGCTTCTCCAGCTCTTGCAGCTTCAATGGAAGCATTTAGAGAGAGTAGATTTGTCTGTGATGCAATGTCTTCAATTTCAGAAATAATATTTCCAACTTGCTGTGACGCGTCATTAATGCGGGACATTGCATCCATCATTGCTTTCATTTCTGTGTGGCTGCGTTCTGCTTCGTCGGCATAAGTGCGTGCTTGGCTATAGGATTCGCCAGCATTGTTAGCTGTTGTGCGGATATCATCGGAGATGGTGGTGATCGTTGCCTGCATTTCTTCGACAGCGCCAGCCTGATCGGTAGCACCTTCAGCAAGATTCTGAGAAGCATCTGCCAGATTACTTGCTCCAGCAGCTACTTGATTGGATGCCTCATTAACAGCATGTAATGTTTCAACCATCTGTCTTTTCAAAAGACCCATAGCAGTTAAAATTGCTTCAAATTCGCCGACATAATTTGATTTGTCTGCACTTGAGACAGTAAAGTCCGCAGCAGCCATCTTGTCTAGGATATTCGCTACATCATGGATGATAAATTGAAGGGAAGCAGCCATATTGGTTGTGACTACAGCCATATCGGCAAGTTCATCTTTTGTCTTAACAGTCGGGAATGGAGATGAAAGATCCCCCTTTGCAAAAGTGTCCAAACGTATTTTGAGCTGATCGAGAGGTTCTGCAATACCATTTGCAATATTCCTTCCAAGAGTCAGTGCAAAGATAATAGAACCTGCTATAACAATGATAATGATAATCGTTAAAATGACAATAATGGTGGTAAGCATATTGGACATGCTTTGTCCTTTATCAACTTTGATCTCCATGATCTGTGTCAGATCTTCGTAGATTGAATTATACATAGGTGCCAGTTGACCTAATGCTTTATCTTGTGCTAGTTTACATTGTTCTCTGTCAGTTGTAGCACCTTGATCAATAATTTCCTGTTCAAATGCCCAGTAGTCATCGAGCTGGTCAGCTATGTCCTTATAAAGTTTCTTATTTTCTGCAGTGATCATACTAGATTCAAGTTTATCGAATTCTTCGATAAACTCAGACTTATAATTTTCATGGTCTGACAGTATTCTTTGAATTGCGTCTGGTTCGTCGTATCCAATAATACCGCGCATTGCAGAACGGGAGTCCGCAAATTGTGTCATTGCCCTGCCAATATCTCCCTGAGCAAATCCATAATTAACAATGGTAGAAGAATATATTCGCGACATGGCAATCATTGTGATTAAGATTATAGCTGAGACAATGGTCAGAATGACCGCAATCATAACGAAGGCTCTGGTGAGCCGGTCTCTGATTTGTAGAGTATTCAGTTTTTTTAACATGGTGTTCATTCTCCTTACTTTTGTTTTTGTATGTCCGTGCTTTATTGATTGGGTAAAAGTTTTATGTGTGCAGGACAAATGATATATAAGAATTATATAACGATTTATAAAATTTGTCCAATATTTTTGATGCATATTTGTACCATTTTGCGTTTTTCGTCTATATTTTTTAAATATAATTCATGTGTACTAACACTATGCATTATTATTTTACAATTTTATTGTAGAGAAAATGACTTTTACGACTTATTTGCACTGTACGGGTCTGTGTAATCGAACAAAGAAGATTTATCTTCTTCCTACTCGCGCGCCGGACGCGGGCAGCTTTAGGTGCATATTTCCTTTCCACGTCTGTGTGCATAAGAAATGCGGTCTGCTTTTTAGCAGACCGCGCACAATATGAATTACTATGTACGATTAATAATGGTTATACACATCTCTTATTATGCCTATTGTGTTACAAGACCTAGTAACTTTTCGGTAATTTCTGCCATGTTTGAGGAAACCTGTTTTGTATTTTGTGATATGCGGACGTTTTCTTCCACAACACTGGAGATGCGTTCAATCTGACGAACAGCATGTGATACGATATCCACATTTTGGCGTACCATTCCAGTGACAGTCTCAATGCTTTGGTTGGTTTTTTGAATATTTTCTACAACAATATCAAATGCTTCTACTGTCTGATCTGTTACTTGGCGTCCACTCTCTACCGCATTGATGGAGTTCATTATTAGTTCACTAGTTTCTCTGGCTGCCTGTGCGCTTCTGGCTGCTAGTTCCCCAACCTGTGTGGCAACTACCGCGAAGCCTTTTCCTTTTTCCCCAGCTCTTGCCGCTTCGATAGAAGCGTTTAGGGACAGCATATTGGTCTGCTGCGCAATGGAGTTAATCTCACCAATAATTTTTTCAATTTCCATGGACATATCACTGATTTTTTGCATGGAATCGGTGAGCAGCTTCATGCGAGACTGCGTCTGGATAATTTTTTCAGAAGTAGTTCCTGTCTCGGCTGTAACGCTGGCAGAAACTTTTACGCTACTGTTGAGTTCCTCAGTAAGCTGCTTCATAATCTGTTTTAAGTCTTCTACCGCGGTCTCCTGTTCACCTGTTCCGTTATAGATGTTGTCAGCATGCTCTAAGGTTTCCCCAGATACACGGTTTAATTCTCCACAGGCATTTTTGACATTTTTGATCAATAGCTGATTGTGTTCCATATCCTGCTTCTGCTGTGCAATTAACTGTTCGTTTTCTAAGATACTCTGACGAATGCTCTGAACCATTTTATTAATACTGTTAGAAAGCATCTCAAACTCAGGATTACCAGTTTCGTGTACAGCAATATTAAAATTCCCGTCTGCAATTGCATGCATGGAACTGGAAATGCGGTTGATGCCTTGCACAATCTTATCATCTACCATACGGTTAATCATAAACAGCAATACACTAAATATAATGAGTATACTCAACGAGACAACAAAGGTTTGATTTAGGCGGCTAGAATAATATTCACTAGAGGGCATAAAAGTTCCAATAATTTGTCCATTGGACTCCTCTGCCACATAATAGCCTTTTATACCGTCAATAACTGCCTTTCCTTTGCCGACAAGTTTTGAAGGAAATCCGGCATCAATGGCGCGTGTGCCAATCAATGCAGGATTTTGATGTGCCAGGATTATTCCGCTGGTGTTATCAATTGCGTAGACATAACCTTGTTCGCCAAAGTCCATGTCTTTGAGCACGACAGAAATCTCTGTTCCGGCAAGCATATTTTCTAGTACTTCTGGGTGAACTCCAACTTGCACCAATCCTTTGGCGTCCTTGCGTGCTACACCGATATACTGCATTACAATTCCGGCTGCAGCATTAAGCTGTGGTTCCTGCACGATTTCTATGGAAGGGTCATCCGCAATCACCATAAAAGATCGAGACTGTTCGCCACTGTTCATATCAAACCCAACGTATTCGTCAACAGTGCTGTCAGTGATAATTCCATTTTGGTCAATAATATGAAGCTCACTGACCATGAGTCTATCTTTGACTTCATTTAATTTATTCATATTTCCGATAATTGACTTGTCGGCGGCAATCATATCTGCAAAAGCGCGTGTCTTTGCCAGATTGTCTCTGCCAAGATTCTCTGTGAGCTGTGCAATATTCTCCTCGTTGTCAGCGAGCTTTGAACGGACATCCTCAAGTTTGGCTCTGCTTGTAGCGGTATTGCTTGATTGACTAACAAATGTTTGTAGTATAAAGATGGCTGTGATTGTGATGATCAGTGCGGCAAGCATATAAAAGAACAGCCTTTGGGTAAATATTTTTTTCATTTCTTAGTACCTTCCTTCCCAGGTGTTGTTAGAGATTGTTTAAAAAGTTATTGATGAACAGTCCTTTCAGTAATGATGTGATGGTATGCATTGACACTATTATAACTTTTTCCATAAAATACATCAAGCCTTTTAGTATCGGTTTCTGTTTAAATTTGTAATTATTGTTACTTTTCATGGGTCAGGAATGCGCTGAACTGCGCATTCCGTGAGAACATGATTCAGGAGTGAGGGCGATATTCAGATTTTTGCAAAGCAAAATTTTAAATATTGCCTCGAATTGTTACTATGAGCGGCTCCCAAGGCCGTGAATAGTAACCAATTGTTGTTATAATTATAGTCGGGCAGAACCAAAAAATTAAAGTTGCAAAAAAGAAGAAAGTATGTTATAGTAGCAGAATGTTAGTTAAAGCTAACTACAAGCTGATGCAAAACAATATAATTTCTGCACAGTTTTTTCGTCGAAACATATACTATCAAGGAAGAAAAAGGAGGAAGTTAGCATGGATATCAATCTGGATATCAGCGTAGTGGTGGGAATCATGATACCATTTATTGGAACCACGCTAGGCTCAGCTATGGTGTTTTTTATGAAAAACCAAATAAATAAAAAAATTGAGAAACTGTTGATGGGATTTGCGGCGGGTGTGATGGTAGCGGCGTCCGTATGGTCGTTGTTGATACCAGCAATCGACATGGCAGCAGAGCAAAATAAAATTGCATGGGTACCAGCAGCAGTGGGATTTATTTTAGGAATGGCGTTTTTGCTGTTTTTGGATAGTGTGATTCCGCATTTGCATTTGGATGCAGAGAAACCAGAAGGTATTAGAACCAAAGCAAAAAAGACGACAATGATGGTGTTTGCCGTAACATTACACAATATACCGGAAGGAATGGCTGTTGGCGTTACATTTGCGGGAGCGCTGCTGGGCGATTCACAGATTACAATGGCGGGCGCCTTCACACTGGCATTGGGTATTGCGATACAAAATTTTCCAGAAGGTGCAATCATCTCAATGCCGCTAAAAAGTCAAGGCACTTCCAAGCAAAGGGCATTTGTGTATGGTCTGTTCTCAGGGTTGGTGGAACCCATTGGCGCGGTGTTAACAATATTGCTCGCTGGATTGATTGTGCCAATGCTGCCTTACTTTCTAGCATTTGCGGCAGGCGCAATGATTTATGTCGTTGTCGAGGAGCTGATCCCAGAGTCGCAGGCAGGAGAACATACGAATATTGGAACCATTGGCGTGGCGTTTGGTTTTGTTGTGATGATGGTACTTGATGTCGCGCTCGGTTAGCAAGCTGAAATGATGGTTTCGCCAGAGATTTATATGCGTTCTATTCAATGATAGAAAGAAGTGTTTGGAAATAGAAAAAAATGTAACCAAAAATGCATCTGATGTGTGTATATTATAAAAATAAAATAATATCAAAAACGGGAGGACTTATATGTGCTGTGGAAAAAAGTGGATGCTAAGAGCACTAAGCATTCTATTTGCCAGTGTTGCGTTGACAGGGTGTGAAAAAACGGTAGAGCAGAAAAATGATAGCCTCCATATCTATGCAAGTGGGAGAGATGTCATTATGGATTATGCAGTCAAAGAGTTTCAAAGACGTTATCCAGATATTGATGTGGAGTATGCAGGACGCAAGATTATAGAAGATGCAGAGGAATTTTATGGATATAATCAACAGCTCTCGGCGCAGTTGATGAGTGGGTCAGGGGCGGATGTATTCTTTATACAAGACTACTGGGATATAGACAAGTTAATACAAGCGGGGGTATTTGCGGACCTAAGTGAAATTTATGACAATAGTGCGGTCTTTCAGGATGCGGACTTTCGGGAAGATATTATGAATGCAGGTATTTTTGATGGGAAACGATATTTTCTGCCAATGGAGTACAGGCTTCCAATGATGATTTCTACACACGAAATATTGGAGGAGGCAGGGTTTCATATTGAAAATTGTACGGATTTTGACTGTTTTATGGATGAGTCCAGTCAGTATCTAAACAGTACGAATTATGATAGGCGCCTGTTCCGAATGGATGTGAGTGCGAGAAATTGTATCTTTTGGGCGGGATATCCTATTGTGGACAAGGGGCAGGTAGTTTGGGATATTGAGGAAACCAGAAAATATTTTGCATGGTTTAAGGATATCTATGGGCGCGGAACAGGAGAATATATGTTTGGAGACTTATTTGGAGCGGCTGCAGTGCGTGATGGAGAGTGCCTTTTTGAGAGTTCGGGCTTTTTTAATACGGATTTAAATGCGATTCGGGCACTTTATACGATTGGAACGCCAATCAGTGTTCCAATATATAATAAGGATGGCGGTGTTACTGCGTTGATTGAAAGAGCAGTGGCAGTGCGCGCAAACAGCGAGAATTTGGATAATGTGAGAAAGTTTCTGGAAATCTTATTTGAAAAACAGATTATGGAACAGCCTGGTGCATTGCGTGAAGATATCAGTGTGCGAAAAAGTGTGATGGAAAAGGAGTATGAATCCTATCTGATAGAATGTCCATTTAAAGTTGCTATAAATGGATTTCCATTTGAACTTCCGCCCTTGAAAAGAGAGGATTTTGACGCCTATCTTGCATGTGCGGACAAGGTGAATAAAATTGTTTACTGGCCCGCATGGAGACAGGATTTTTGGTCGGAGATAAATCATTACCTGAAAGAAGATGTTTCTTATGAGGAGGCAGCCAAGAACGCAAGAGACAAGTTGGAGTTTTACTTATCGGAATAACGAATGGGAGTTTACTTTATGAAAAGAAAACGGACTGTGCAAGGGATTTTGTTTGTCTTGCCGTTTCTGGCAGGATTTACATTATTTTTCTTAGTTCCATTTTTGTGGAGTGTTGTTTATTCGCTGACGGGTGGTGTTGGCGGAATTGAGTTTGTTGGGTTAAAGCATTACCAGTCTCTTTTGCAGAGCAGGGCGTTTTTGTTAGCGGCAAAAAATACTCTGCGGTTTCTGGCGGTTAGCGTACCGCTTGCAATGCTTTTGGGATTGGGGATTTCACTGGTGTTGTACGAGACATTTCGGGGGCGCTCTTTTTTGCGCGCTGTTTTTTTGTTTCCGCTGACTGTTCCAATTGCTGTATTGATTGCTGCATTGCGTTTCTGCTTTGCACAAGACGGCATGTTAAATCGATTGTGTGCATTGATTGGTGTGGATGAAAAGGATTGGCTTGGCAGTGGAGCGGCGTTTGGCGTACTGGTTTTGGTTTTTTTGTGGAAAAATTGTGGATATAATATGCTGCTGTTTCTGACAGGGTTATATGGAATTTCAGATGAGTTTATCGGGGCTGCACGGATCGAAGGGGCACATGCTGGGCAGGTGCTCTGGTATATTCGGTTGCCATTATTAAGGCCAACCTTCTTTTTTACAGCGGTTGTCTCCATTATGAATGCGTTTAAGATTTTTCGCGAAGCGTATCTGATTGGCGGAGAAAGTCCAGATGCGAGTATTTATATGTTACAGCATTTTATGAACAATAATTTTCAGAATCTAAATTATCAACGTCTTTCCGCTGCGGCATTTTTGATTTTCTTGTTTGTCTGCCCGCTGGTTGGAGGATTATATTGGCTCAAAATCAAAAGGGGGATTGTGGAATTATGAGGGGGGCTACTGTTAGAAAAAAACGAGTAAATTTCCTAATATTGTCTGGGTATATTTTTGTAATTTTGCTGGCAGTAATTGTACTGTTTCCGGTAGTCTATATGTTTGCAAACGCGTTTGCAAAAAATGTTCCAATGGAAACTACAAGGGGTTTTTTGCCTTCTGCGTGGGGATTTTCTGGGTTTTATGAGGTGTTTGTCCGCCGACCACATTATCTCATAAAATTTTGGAATTCACTTTTGCTTTCCTGTGCGATTGTTGCGGGGCAGTGTGCGTTTTCTGCACTGGCGGGTTATGGTTTTTCAAAATTTGTGTTTCCTATGCGAGAGATGATTTATTTTGTTGTTATTGTGCTGATGTTGATGCCCTATCAGGTCACGTTGGTATCAAATTTTTTGATAACAGAAGCGCTGCACATAAATAATACTTACTGGGCGATTTTGCTGCCTGGGATTTTTTCGCCGTTTGGTGTTTTTCTGCTACGACAAGGATTTGATGCTATGCCAGAAGAAATCAGAGAGGCTGCTATGTTGGAAGGGTGTTCTCAGCTTCGTCTTTTAATACAGATTGGGGTGCCAGTCTGTAAGGGAACACTAACTGCATTGATTTTATTGAGTTTTGTGGATGCGTGGAATATGGTGGAACAGCCGCTTGTTTTTTTACAGGAATCTTTTCGCTATCCAATTTCAGTTTTTTTGGCGCAGATGGATGAGTCCAGAATTGATATTTTATGTACTTGTGGAATTTTGGTGCTGCTGCCTGTGTTATTGTTGTTTTTATTCAGCGAGGAAGATTTGACAAAAGATTTGGTTTGAGGTGCGTTATGAGTGTAAGAAAGAAAAGTGTTTTGTACTGTACTGTTATTATTTTTATTCTATTGTGTGTGTTTACAATTGTCTCGTATCAAACAAATATTCAATTCATGCCTCGAGTGGAGACTTTTTCGTATACGCCGCCTATTTTTCAGGCAGATGAGCGATTAAAATGGTATTTGCCGGAGGAATCCTTTTTTGTCAATGAATTGGGACATACAGTAGTGTATCGCGTAAAGGAGCGTGTCGGGCGTTTTGGCAGAGAATATTTTGTACAGGAGATACAGCTTGATATTTATTCTGACAATGGAGAAACAGAAGTTCGAGAGGATGGAGATATCTGTGTAATTGCGCCTGATTTGGAAGCGTGGGATAATCTGGTTTATAAGAGCAATCGTATATTTGTAGATGGGGATGCTGTGGTGTGGGTAAATCCGAAGTTAGATTAGGAACTGTTCAAAATAATATGTACAGCTTGTGCAGAATATTCCCGAACAGTTCCTTAGTAATTTCGCATGTGCTAAAAATCCAGACGGTGTTGTGTTGCCGTCTGGATTTTTATATACACAGACGCAGAAAGGAAATATATAGATTATTGTTTGGATTTTATAATTTCTTGAATCGCTGCAATCCAACTTGCAAAGGCAGGAGAAGATATCACTTGTCTGTAGCGAAGTTCTTGTTCATAAGGTGTGTATTGTTGGTCTTTTTGGTAGACTGTTGTAAACACTTCTGCGTAGGAAGGAAGATGACTGCACATAAGGGTCTGCAAGGAATTAAAGTTCACATCAGCCTCAGAAACCGCTTGGAAAAAATCTGCAATTGCACTGTAAAATGGGATATAGAGAGGATTCCATTTGAAAGGATCGTCGTCTTCCTCATCCTCTATATCAAATTCGTCGAGTTCGTCGTCTTCCTCATCCTCCATATCAAATTCGTCGAGTTCGTCATCTTCCTCATCCTCTATATCAAATTCGTCGTCTTCCTCCTTGTCGTCTGAAAGATTTTCAGAGACATATGTCCAATAGGATTCACTGAAATCTGCCAATTGCTCCTCGCTGACTTCCTCTCTAAAATAGCCTTGCAATAGGTAAAGTGCGTCTAAGATAATTTTGGGCACTTTCACACCAGTCCATTTTTCCCAATCTGTGCAGAATCGAAAGTAAATGCTCCATAAAATAATCCACTTATCCTGTAGCGCTGTTTTATCTAGTCGTCTGCGAATGATCTGTGCAAAACGATTTAAAAAATAATTTTGTTCTTCGCGAGTTAACAAGGGGTAGTCAATCTCTTCAAAAGGCAAAAAGAGCTGCTTATAGCCAAGTTCTAGCAGATGACGCCGCACTTGCTGTTCACATTCTTCACACTCTGCCGTCTCTGATTCAAATAGTGAGGCGCTGCGTTCTCGTATTTTATTAAACTCTGCTACTGTGTGGTAAGTATCCCATGCAAACAGATAGAAATGGACAGCTCTTTCCATAAAAGAGATTTTTTCATAAGTCTGTGCCAATGATCGCATATAATGAGCGCGTTCAATGCCAGAATAATCACTGCGGGAATCATAGATTTCCAATGCCTCTTGAAAATTGGAAAGTGCCTGTTCGTACTCTCCTGTACTTAGATACATTCGCCCAGTGTGATAGAGACATTCTTCATAGTTTGACAGAATGTTTTCTGCGTCGTCTGCATCCTCCTCCTGCGTCCGCAAAAGGTATCCGCGATAATTTTCCAGCGCGTGCATATAACAATCTCTTGCTTCAGGATACTTATTAGCCCGCTCATACAATTCTCCAAACATATTATAATAATCAGCCGCAACATCACTGTCATCCCCATATATCTCCACCAGAATATCAACTTTTTTCTGCCAATGTGCAATAGCCTGTTCAAAATTTCCAAGGTCTTCATAGGCGTCTGAAATTAGTCCGTGTATACTTTCCATATTGTCCAAATCTTCCGCTTGTCTTGCTTCCTCTAACTGTTCAAGCAAAACATGAATTTTCTCTTCGCTATCAGAGGAAGCATCAAAAAGAGCAATATCTCCACGAATCTCATCCGCCTGTGGACTATCGTTGCCAAAGACTGCCTCTGAGAGCGACAATGCTTTCTGATAATATGTAAGTGCATCATTGTGTGCAATATTACTTTTGGGACTGCATAATTCGGATTTTATATGACCTGCTTTTCGCAGAAGGATACGCAAGGTCTCAAAATACACAGTAGGAACACTTTCTATAAAACTGTCTGTCCAAGTCTCTGGATTTTGCGGGGAAATGCTTTGGTCATAAGCAGACCATTTTGCGAGTATCTGGTCGGATATGGTCTGTGCGTACTCTAACATCTCTAATGCATGAACTGGATCGGAGGAAATTTGAAATGTGAAGGTCATTTGATGGATACAATCTAGTAAGATTGCATGTTCCTGTAATGACACAGATTGTTGGCAGACACGACAACGTTTTAGCGAGAGCAGTATGGCGCGGTATTGGTAAAACAAAGCTTGGTCTACATTTCCGTTGGTGCGTATAAAATTCTGTGCCTGATCGCGCAGATATTGAATCTCTCCTATAGATGGGGTATATCCTATGCGTTCCTCTAAATCTCTCTTAAGCCATTTAGACATCTCATTTTGATAATGTTCCTCTAAAATTGCGCGTATCTGTTGATAATGTTCTGCTTTTCCCGCTGCATATTTTTGCAGAAAAGCATCTTTAAAATAGTAGGAACAGCATCCAGAAAGAAAGTAAAGTTCTTCGAGATAATCTGGGTAGAGATTTTCATCATAAGAAAAAATATCACAGGCAAATAATGTCTGTTTTTGCTGTGCGAGAAAATCCAGACATAAAAGACGATCCTTTGCCGGTGTAGTGCTGACGATCTTGCGGCGTACTTCTTCAAATACTGTAAGAATTAGCGAGGTTTCTGTGACATCTGTCAAAAGCTTCTCTGTCCAATACTTGAGGTATACGTCCAACGCATCACCCGATAAAGATTCCAGATCTTGCTTTATGGAGGTTAGTTCACCGGAGAAATTGTTTGGAAAAGTAAGGTTGTCTGTGTTAGAATAGTATTCGTTGTGGCTCATTTTTTTACTCCTTTGTGTGCGAAACAGTTCGTAAACGTTACTAATACTTCTTAATAATACTATATTTGATAGGGATTATCAATCTGGTTTTGTATATTTGAAATGTAACGGTCATTTGATTGATATAACTTAGTAATTTATTCTCAAGTAATAGGATTCACTTTTTTGAATCGATGGAGTATTAAAGGTTCCAGATCAGAAATTGGTCTTAAATCTTTATCGTACATCACATAGTTATCTAAGTAGCCTTGATTTTCAATTTGATTTTTTTGTATCATATCATGAAAAGTATATCAGCCGATAAGTTTTACAGCGTTTGTCTCCCGAAATAGACGAACTGATATAAAAATGTCTTTTGGATGCGATCTGGCCTGCTCGACCATTTCTAAAGTTCGCTTGTGATATGTTTCTGTTCTTGTCTTAACGTCAACTTTTAAGCGTTCTGTTTTATTGACTAGAAGAAAGTCATATTCATCGCGCTCGTCATAGCCTGTGTGATCTTCAATAAATTGTATTTTATTGTCGAGAAAGAATAATTTAACAGCTTTTTCGCCAAGCTTGCCCTCAAACATTTTCTTCTTTTTGTTTTCCAATCCGCCAGCGTGAAAGTCGTGGCGGTTTGAGGTGAATGCCTTGGAACGCTCGGCATATTGTAATGCTTCCTGGTAAAGAGGGCCTGTGATCACATAATTTTCTCTAATTATCATTTGTATACTCCGTTTTTCTTGTTTCGATGTTCAAAACCTTTTTGTACCTGATGCTGCGAAAGATTCTAAAAAATTATTTTTGCATAGATTTGTGCAGTGAAACCAATCCATTTATATTCATATGACAGCAGGAGATTGTATATATTATAGCACCAAATTACGGACTGCACTAGAATATTTTACTGATTTTAGTTTTTGTTATAGTTTGGTTGTTACTGTTCACACAGGACTTAGCAGCAGCTTTTTCTTTATACTGAAGTTATTGGTCTTATTACTCGATATCTTGAATTGTTTGCTGCGTTTGATACTATTAAAGCTGTTATAAATGAGTTGGATTATCACCAATCAGCTTAAAAAGGGTGAGAACCGGAAAATGTTGCGTTGCCGTAATCGTTACTGTTATTGCTGGCTGATATTATCCACACTGGTCGATTTGGAGATTACCTTTCCCACACCACAAGATCTGCCAAAAAGTTGTTATAATCCTTTGATGGAATCCAGACTTCCAGATAATTGTGCATCGTTCTTACAATGATAAACCAGTTTCTCTTCCAGAAGTGCCACATCGTCTGGAATCTGCGACTGCTCCGCTATAGTATTGCGTTATTACGAACACTGGTAAAAGCCTTGTCTTTCTTCTTTTTATAACATTCCCTTCCCTTTCTTTACAGATCGTTTCAATTATTCCTTGTCTATCATAGATACGTTTTATCAACTTGATTTATCTGTATTTTTTATATTTTTTATAGGTACAAGAACGTCCACGATAAAACTTCCATTGTCTGTATAACACATTAAATCACCGCCAATCCTCTGCGCCGCTTCCAGCATCGTTCGCAAACCAAAGCCATGATCTGCACTTTCCTTGCTGGTACTTGGAATCGTTCCTTTTTCCACACGCAGAGCACCACTGCATGTATTTTTAATCCGAATGATCAGATGCCCCTTATTGTATTTCATACGCGCAGATACTTCCCGTTGTTCCTGTGGCAGCCCCTGGAGCGCATCCCTTGCATTTTCCAATCCATTTGAGAAAATCTGGCATAGTTCCATATGTGGCAGCTGTTCATCACCAATCTGAATGTCAAGCTTTAATACCACGCCGATTTGTTCAAATTTCTGAAAATAACTGTCTAACACAGCATTGATATATGGGTTTGCACAATATTGTCCCATACCAGCATCGATCTCGCCCTGCACATTTTTCAGATAGTCCAATGTCTCATCTACTTTTCCTGCCGCCAGAAGACCTGCTATCGTAACTGTATAACCTCTGATGTCATGTTTCAACTTCCGAATGCGCTGCTGGCTTTCGAGCTGCTCCTGCAGAATCCGTTCATTCTGCTGTTTGCGATAAAGCAATAGCTGCCCATAAAGTGAGGAAAATATCATACCGTAATTAAATAGCATCAAAATCAAGATCAATACACAGACCGGGATATCCTCCGGCCTCTCCACAATATTGACCGGGAACTGAACCACAAGCACCAGTAGAACATAATACAATATTGTCGTTCCGGAAAAAACTCCCCATCCTTTTTCCACTGTAGCCTGTAGCTCCAGATAGGGTTTTCGCAAGAAACGGTACGCCAGATACTCCGTTACCGGAAATGCGACCAGTCTGCTGAAAAACATCAGTATGGAGTTCCCGCCACCGAGGTAATAGTCCAACAGATTTGTGACTGCCATGAGCCACAGACATGTCGTATCCGCCACACAAAACGTAAACAGAAAACGAAATTTTTTGTCAGCGGAGATGATATAAAAGAATACGAAACTGGGAATCGAACAGGTAACGAAAAATATCTTTCCGAGAAAACCCAACCCAAACATCCATCCCACAACCAGATTCAATACCATCAAAAACCCCATACCACTCATTGCGAACAACATGGTTTTCCACCTGGTATAACGTGACCGAAATAACATCACGAACAAAAAGATCACATGAACCATTGCCCATAAAATGGACAAATTCCTTAACATTATATTTTGCATCTGTCTCTTCATCCTTCACTCTGTATCAATATGTGCACTTCCACTTTGTCCGCGCATCAATGGTTTATCATCCCGATGACATTTTCCACTGCTTTAAGAATCCACAGCAGTTATTTTTTACATTCAACACGCGCATAAGGAAAGGACGAAGTCCTGCACTATTTTCTTCGTCCTTATGAAACCGCACATTCTATATTATTCCGTCAGTGTCCCCGAAACCTCTTCACTCTCCGACAGGATCTCTTCAACGCCTTCGATGGGTGTTGTGTCCGGCAGGCCGACATTCGTCTCGGCATTGTCAGCCTTGCCCTGGGGATCATACCGCTCTTTCTGTGTCTCGTCCTCATCTTCCCACAGGGATTTGTATTTTTCCCGCTTTTTCTGCTCATTGAGCATTGCAAGGTTCTTTGCGGCAAGATACATTTCCATGCTGTAGTCCATCAGTTTTTTCTCGTCTGATGCTGGCACTTTTGCTCCTTTTCCGATGCGCCTCGCCACCTCCATGATCTTAGCCATATCCTCGCCGTACTCCTGCGCGGCATCACTCTGCTGCCTTGCAACTTCTGCATTCCAAACCAGCACGCGCTCCTCTGCAAGCTGGTTAAGCACTTCCTGATTCTCATCAAACCGCTGTGTAACAGCATCGATTGTGAGCTCCAATGTCGCTGCTTCGTTGGCGAAGATCTCCTTGTCATTGATGGTTATCTTCGATTTGTTTTCCAAATCTTCTTTTTTCTTTAAGAGTTTTCGTTTCTGCTCTAACAGGGCGGCGCGCTGTGCGCGGTATAACTTCTGCGCTTCACCGATTTTCATATGATCACATCCTGTTTTATTTATCTTTCTTCTATTCTGAGGAACCGTAGGAACTATAAAATATCTTATCTCTATTTTATACAATTTTACTACATACAATATACAATGTCAAACTTGCTTTCATACTCTAACAATTGACATCATAATTTCCACGGGATAAAATAAAGATAGAGAACTGTATGGAGGAATAAAGATGAATCAGTTTGTGTATGTAGAACCAAAGTTATTAAGCGGGGAAGCGCTGCAAGTTGCAAGTTTTATCAAAGAGTTGGAGGAGAGTTGGGTGTTGCAGAGCGCGTCGCCGGAAACAGGAAACATTGATGTGTACGAAAAAATGGATGTGGACCAAGTGTCACAAATGTTTCCAGAGGTTAGAGAACTATTTGAATTGCATCTCAAGAGAACGGTTATTAATAGAAAGAGCAAGAGTGGAAAATGGTATGATTTTGTGTAAACTGGTTTCTTTAGATTTGTTTGAGAAGATTAAAATAGGAGGAGAGGAAAATGACAGAACTAAAATTAAATGACACTTTTTTTGCGCTGAATACCAACACAAGAGAAACCGCTTTTTTCGTATTTCAAGATTCAGAGGACGGACTGGAATACAGCGTTGACTGTTGTTTTCAGGCAAATGAGTTTCAAGAGGAACGGGTAACTCCCAAATTGGAACTGGGAATTATCAGTACATCAGTGCGACAGATTGAAGACATTGCCGGAATGACATTTGTCGTAGAAAATATGGAGGAAGCCTATAATAGAGAGGATTTATTTTATATTTTTGAGCATGAGCCCTTGATGAATTATCAACTTACTATTCAGGAGTTCAAAGAGGATAGAGTACATATTCTGTGTAGCGGAACAGCAGTGAATGACGCCTATGCAGACCCTGTTACAACTGCAACATTTGAGATTGACTGCTGGCTTCCAGTTATCACAGATATAAAAGATTGGGAAAAGTACAGATTATAAGAAAACGAGCTGTGTGTTGTCGTTGACAGGGGGAAAACAGTATGCTAAACTGACTTTTAGAGTGGGTTAAGCTGTCATGTATATTGGATGGAAAATTGTCTCATAAAGTATTCCCGCTCAGATAATATGCTTTTGAATTGGAAAGTTTGATGAGAAAGCAGCAGCGTCAGAGGTGATGAGACTTGGATAAATACGAATATAAAGTTCGTTCAGAAGAAATTTCAAATTTGATCGAACAGGAAAAATATACAGAAGCCGTAAAAATAGCAGATACGATTGACTGGAGAAGAGTTAAGAGCGCGTCGATGCTATTAAAGATTTCGGTATTATATAGAATCAACAGACGAAATGAAGAGGCTAGGGAAGTGCTGATGCTGGCATATGAGCGTTACCCCGCAAATCGTTCTGTTGTGTATTCCCTTTGTGAATTATCAATTGAGTTAGATGATGTTGTGTCAGCGATTGAATATTATAAGCAGTTTGTGAAGCTGGCGCCGAAAGACAACGGCGTATTTACGCTTCGATATCGGATATTGGAGGCGCAGGAGGCGAGTCTTGAAGAGCGAATTGAGATTCTTGAAGAGTTAAAAAAGAAGGATTATCAAGAAGAGTGGGCATATGAACTTGCCTATCTCTATCACAGAGTAGGATTGTCTACAAAATGTGTGGAAGAGTGTGATGACATTATCCTCTGGTTTGGAGATGGCCCATATGTGATGAAGGCAATGGAGCTAAAAGCAGTGCATGTGCCGCTCTCTAAATCACAGCAAGAGAAATATGAGACCATGTTAAAGCATGCGTCGGACAATTATAGTGGTGATACAGAAGTTCAGGAGATGTATTCCGAGGAGGAATATGGAGTCGATAATATAGCGTACTATCCAAATCAGTATGCGGACGAGGCATATGAAGATACAGGATATGAGCAGGAAAATTATTCGCAGGAATTATATGACAACACAGGATACGATTCTCAAAATTATCCTGATAGGGGTTATGAAAACAGTGGATATGATGCGCAGAATTATGCAAATGAGTCGTATGAAAATGGTGGCTATGACACGCAAAACTATCCCAATGAAGGATATGAAACTACAGACTATAATACACAAGACTACCCCAATGAAGGCTATGATAATACTAATTATGATACACAAAACTATCCTAATGAAACATATCAAACTACACACTATGATACACAAGGATATCCCGATGGGGGATATGTGAACACAGGCTATGATACACAAAGTTATCCCAATGAATCATATGAAAATAGCGGATATAATGGACAAACCTATTCCAATGAAGGATACGAAAACAGCGGATATAATACCCAAGGATATCCTAATGAAGGATATGAAAACACACAGTATAGTCAAGAAACTTATACTGGTGAATCATATAATACAACGGCTTATTCACAGGAAACTTATTCTGATTACGGTCAGAACGACTATGTAGAAGATGGCTATAGAAATATAAATTATACAAATAAAAACAGTTATACTGGCGAATTTTATGTGGAGCAGACTTATGATGAAAATGGGAATTTGATAGAGAACAGAACAGATACAAATAATCAGGAAATTGCTGGACGCGGTGGAGAGTCAGACAAGTCCTACCGCAATGGACTTTATCTGTATCAAAGTAATCCAGCACCTGCTGCAAATTTAGGTGATATGAGTGAGTACAACACAATTAATCTTCAAAAATTAGTTGCGGAGGGCATGAGAGAGTTTCTTGCGGACAATGAGGATGTATTTGCAGAGGATAGAGAAAAATATAATTCTAGTGAGGATGTTGATAATATTGCTAGGCATACGCAGGCATACTCCAATGTACAAAACAGTGGTGGTAAAGCGTCGGACGGAATGGCATATACAAGCACGATTGCGCAGCTAGTGACCAGCGTATCGGAAGCGCCACCCGCTCCCAATACAGGAGCGATCCGCAAAGTTTATGTGCCAGGAAAAGATGCGCGTCTTATTAAATCAGATTCTGATATAGAGGAGTTGCGGGATACCACAGAACAGACGGTCAATGAAGAGCACAATCGCATGGAGGACAACGAGGAAAATGTGTATCATGACCAAAATACTATGGAAATAAGTGGGGAGTTGGGCGCTCAGGTAACAGGTACAATGAATCTGAAAGATGTGCTGGCAGAGTGGGAGCGAAAAAAGACAGAGAATGCAAAGAAACATCAAGAGGAGATTAAAAAGCGTGTGTTAACGCAGACTGGTAAAATCTTTGCGGACTTTAACAATTCGCTCCAAAGCGGCATATTGGGTGAGATCCAGCGGGAAGAGGAGGCAGCACAGAGAAGAAGTCCTCGCAAGGATAGATTTTTGGAGGCAGATGTAACGGGAGATATTCCACAGAATTGCACAAGGCAAACATCGGATGATGCGTTTGATGTGGAATATAGAACAGCGCAGACAGAGCGCAAAAAAGAAACAGTCATTGCGCAGGAGGAATATCAGCCAGAATCTGAAAATATAGAATCTGAAACTCCGTTAGAACAGGTGTTAGAACCTGCTGTACCACAAGAAATCAAGGCGGAAAAGGATGTTAATTATCTGCCCCAGGACGATCAAGAGACATGGGAACCCAATGAGACCTACGTGACAGAGGGAGATTTTGACAGCAGGGATGCGTACATGACAGAAGAAGATTTAGAAAGCAGTGCCGCGTATTTGCCAGAACAAAATATAGAAAATAGTGCGGCGCCAATCCCAGAACAAAGTACAGAAGTCAGTGTGGAGTACACACAAGAAATTAATACAGAAGGCTATCTGCCAGAGGACAATGATGAATTGGAAAGTGGTTATCTCGAAGAGAATGATGTTGCAGAGACACAGACAGATTCACAAGACATCAATACAGAAGAGGGTAGCTATTATGAAGAGAACAATAATGATTATTCACCAGAAGAAGATGGGGACAACCTAGACAATTTTGATATTGAATCAGATGGTGATGGATACAATGATACTTATGCGTTAGAGGAGAATCCTATTGAGGAAATGACAGAAGATTACAGTGGTACACAAGAAATTTATTCCTATGATGACAGTAATGCGTATGCGCAGGAATCGAATGGGGAGATGGAGATAGAGTATGCTGATTATGGATATGCAGAAGAATCCAGCAGTTATACACAGGAATTGTATCCAGAAGAAACATATCCTGTTTCGGACAATGGAGGATATATCCAGAATTATCAGTATGATGAAAGCGAGCTTGACCCAGAAGATGCGGAGAGTATTGCCGAGATGGCAAAGGAGGACGCACTCAAGACACAGGAAATTAAAATGAACACAGCGGATCTCAGCTCACTTTCAGAAAAGATTGTAGCCACGACAAAAAAGGAAGCGCGTGGAGCAAAGCGTGAGGAGCTGCGCGAATTTACAGCAGAAGAGCAGACTTTGTTTGAGAACTTTGCTGTTACTAAGAAGATCAAGAAGCAGATTATTTTTGCCCTAGAAAACATGACGCTTGCCGCCTATACTGGAAATGTCATTATCACAGGTGACGCGGGATTGGATACAGTCAGAATGGCAAAAAATTTGATCAAAGAATACCAAATATCTGACGAGAGTTTTTCGGGAAGGCTTGCGAAGATCACAGGAGAAAAAATCAATCAAAGAAATATCAAAGATGTCTTTGAGAAATTGAATAATGGTGGTATTATAATAGAGAAGGCAAATGGTATGAGCGAGGAGAAGCTATATGAAATGGCGCTGAACCTCAATCAGGAAAATCTCGGAATTATAGTCATCATGGAAGACACCAAAAAAGAGATTTCAAAACTTTTGCAGAAGCAGGCAATGATTGCGGATTATTTTAATATCAGAATTGATCTGATGGAGATGGATAATAATGCGCTGGTTGCCTACGCCAAAAATTATGCCTTGGCTTTGGAATATTCCATTGATGAGTTAGGGACACTCGCCCTTTACACAAGAATAGCAAACATGCAGAGCGGAAATCATGTAGTGACAAAGGATGAGGTAAGGGACATTATAGATGAGGCAATTTGGAAATCCAGAAAGTCCAAGCTCAAAAACTTTGTGGATGTGCTATTCGCAAGAAGGTATGACAATGAGGACATGATTGTTCTCAAAGAAAGGGATTTTATATAACAGAATGGAGGACATTTTATGAGCAAGGAAGAAACAACAGTGTTTATCTCTGATGCGGACCAGTATGTATTTGGTCAAGGTACACATTATGAGATTTACAAAAAGTTAGGTGCACATTTTTGCAAAAAGGGCAAAAAAGATGGCGTGTTCTTTGCAGTGTGGGCGCCTAATGCAAAAGAGGTCTATGTCATTGGAGAGTTTAATGACTGGAATGAAGGTGCATCTCCTATGAAACGCCTTGGTGAGGGTGGAATTTATGCCACGTTTATTGAGGATGTGAAGGAAGGTCAAATGTACAAGTATATGTTGGTATTGCCAGATGGCAGAAGGCTTTACAAGGCAGATCCATATGGTAATTATGCGGAGTTGCGGCCTGGTACAGCATCTCGTGTATATGATTTAAACCACTTTAAATGGACGGATAAAAAGTGGATGACTGAGCGCGAAAAGAAGGATATGAACAAAGAACCCATATCAATATACGAGTGCCATATTGGTTCTTGGATGAAGCATCCTGATGGGACAGAAGATGGGTTCTACAACTATCGTGAATTTGCAGACAGAATTGTAGAGTACTTACAGGAAATGCCCTATACACATATTGAGTTGATGGGAATTGCAGAGTTTCCGTTTGATGGTTCCTGGGGATATCAGGTGACAGGATACTATGCACCGACATCAAGATATGGAACTCCAGATGATTTTCGTTATCTGATTGACCTGCTGCACAAAAATAATATTGGAATTATATTGGACTGGGTTCCGGCACATTTTCCAAGAGATGCGCATGGTCTTTGCGAGTTTGATGGTACTTGCCTCTATGAGCATCCAGACAAGCGTCTTGGAGAACATCCAGATTGGGGAACTAAAATATTTAATTACAGTAAAAATGAAGTGAGGAATTTCCTGATCGCAAATGCATTGTTCTGGATTCGTGAGTTCCATATTGATGGATTGCGCGTGGATGCGGTAGCATCAATGCTTTATCTGGACTATGGCAAACAGGCTGGTCAGTGGGTGCCAAACAAGTATGGCGGACATGAGAATCTTGATGCGATTGAGTTCTTTAAGCATTTAAATTCTGTAATTCACGGTGCACATCCTGGTGTTATGACCATTGCCGAGGAGTCCACTGCATGGCCAAAAGTCACCGCAGATCCTGAGGATGGCGGACTTGGTTTTTCTTTCAAGTGGAATATGGGCTGGATGCATGATTACTGTGAGTATATGAAATTAGACCCTTATTTTAGAAAAGATAACCATTATCGGTTAACGTTTGCTATGAGCTATAATAACGCTGAAAATTATATTTTGCCGCTCTCCCATGATGAGGTGGTACATTTGAAATGTTCTATGGTCAATAAAATGCCAGGTTATGAGATTGATAAGTATGCAAATCTCAGAAACCTCTATACCTTTATGTTTGGACATGAAGGGAAGAAACTGTTGTTTATGGGACAGGAGTTTGGTCAGGAACGCGAGTGGAGTGAGGCGAGAGAACTGGATTGGTTCTTGCTGAACGAGCCATTTAACAAGGGTATGCATGATTATATGAGTGAGCTTTTAAACATTTATAAAAAGAGTCCTTGTCTCTATGAGATTGACAATGATTGGCTTGGATTTGAATGGATGAACGCAGATGACACAGAGCGCAGCATCTACAGCTTTGTCAGAAGAACAGAAGATGGCGAGCAGCACATGCTTTTTGTTATCAATATGACGCCGGTAGCGTATCCAAAGTTTAAAGTCGGTGTTCCAATAAATACACAGTATAAATTGTTATTGAACTCCGATGAGAAGAAATTTGGCGGAAACGGCAACAAGATTGCAAAGACAATCAAAGCCAAGAAAGGGTTATGCGACAAGAGAGACCAGTATATTGCATTCCCGCTGCCACCACTGACAGCAGTAATATTTACCTTCTAAGAGGTTATTAGAATAACATTTCTATCAGTTGTAAACGAAAATGGGTATATTGATAAAAGATATACCCATTTTCTGTGAGCAGATCCATACAGAGGAAGTATGCGGTTAAAGTGCATTCAAGTTTCATTTATTTTAGATTCGTGTGCTCCATTGAGAACAGTCCCATATATCTGTGGCGAGATCACTGTAAAATTCTGGTTCGTGACACACCATCAGGATGCTTCCTTTGTATGCGGTGAGCGCGCGTTTTAACTCTGATTTTGCATCGACATCTAAATGATTTGTAGGTTCGTCTAGGAGTAGGACATTGGTAGGTTTGTTGATTAGTTTGCACAGCCGAACCTTTGCCTGTTCGCCGCCGCTTAAAACTTTTACTTTACTCTCTATGTGTTTTGTTGTCAAACCGCATTTTGCAAGGGCAGAGCGCACTTCATACTGTGTCAAAGAAGGAAATTCATTCCAAATTTCCTCAATGCAGGTGGTTGTGATAGACTGGTCCATCTCCTGTTCAAAATATCCAATCTCTAAGTAATCTCCTAGTTCCACACCGCCATTTAATGGAGGAGTTAGTCCCAAAATGCTCTTTAATAATGTGGTTTTGCCAATACCATTTGCACCTGTGAGCACAATTTTTTGTCCGCGTTCCATAGAGATATTAAGCGGTTTGGAAAGCGCTTCGTTGTAGCCAATCACCAGACTTTTGGTTGTAAAGAGATACCGACTGCTGGTTCGTGCTTCTTGAAAGTGAAATTCCGGTTTGGGTCTTTCTTGGGCAAGCGCAATCACATCCATCTTGTCCAGTTTCTTTTGGCGTGACATTGCCATATTTCTGGTAGCCACACGCGCTTTATTTCGGGCTACAAAGTCCTTTAAATCGGCAATTTCTTTTTGCTGTTTGTTGTAGGCGGCTTCAAGCTGTGTTTTTTTCATAGTATAGATTTCCTGAAACTTGTCGTAGTCTCCTACATAGCGTGTCAATGCTGCATTATCCATATGATAGATAATATTGACGACACTGTTTAGAAATGGAATATCATGTGAGATTAAGATAAAGGCATTTTCATATTCCTGTAGATATCGTTTTAGCCATTCAATATGATTGGCGTCAAGATAGTTTGTCGGTTCATCTAAGAGCAGAATATCTGGCTTTTCTAATAATAGTTTTCCAAGTAAGATTTTTGTTCGTTGCCCGCCGCTTAAATCAGTGACATCTGTATCAAGTCCTACTTCCATAATGCCAAGTGCCCGCGCGACCTCCTCAACCTTTGCGTCAATCATATAAAAATCATGTTGGTCTAATAGTTCTTGTACTGTGCCAAGTTCCTCCAGATAGGATTCCAATTCAGATTCTGAAGCATCCCCCATTTTATCACAGAGTTCATTCATTCGGTTTTCCATTTCATACAAAAAATCAAATGCAGAGGAAAGTACATTTTTGACAGACATACCTTTCTCTAAAACTGTGTGTTGGTCAAGATATCTCACGCGCACATTTTTGGCCCATTCGATGGTACCCTCGTCAGGCATTAGTTTGCCAGTAATTATATTCATAAAAGTGGATTTGCCTTCCCCGTTGGCACCCACCAATCCAATATGTTCTCCTTTTAAAAGCCGAAAGGACACATTTGTAAAAATTGTCCTGTCACCAAAACCATGTGATAAATGTTCAACATTTAAAATACTCATATACACCCTTCTTTACAATTCTATATTGACATACATTCTTGAAGAAATATCCTGCGCAGCCTGCATTCGTTATTTTCTTACAGCTTCTTACGTTTTTAGCAGCAATAGTAGTATCATACCATAATTTTAAATATATGGCAAATTTAGATGAATTGTATTAGTTAAGAGCATTATTTTTATAAAAATATTTTAAGAATACTTTGTCAGAAAGGTTTTTCTTTAAGAAGTTTCTGTGATATAATAAAATAATAGAAGAAGTTTTTCGTTAAGATGTGGTTTCAAAAATATAATAGGAGAAAAATATGGCAGATGGAAAGAGTTTTAAGGAGCAGATTTCGCCGTTCGTATGGGTTGAGCACAAAGAAAGTGCCTCTGTAGTGCTTGATGCAAACGCGTATTTGCAGGAGATATTTGATGCGCAGGGCTTTGAAGGAAGCGGTTATGACTGGGAGGGATTGGCAAGGGTTTTTCTGGATGAGAAACGCTCGGACTTGAGCGAAAAGATTCATTTTGATTCTGAAGCAGGCATGTTTTGTGTTTTTGCTGAGGATACGGAGGCATTGCAGGATTTTATTTGCGCTTTTAAAGATGCCTGTGAGGATAGACCTTTTATTCAGGATTTGTTAAGTCGTGCAGAGCCTGACTAAAGTAAAATAGGAATAGAAAAGGAGAAAAATTATGGCAAACAGATTTGTACTGAACGAGACATCGTATCATGGAGCAGGTGCAGTGAAAGAGATTGTACCTGAGGCAAAAGGAAGAGGATTTCAGAAGGCATTTGTGTGCTCTGATCCAGATTTGGTAAAATTTGGTGTGACTAAAAAAGTGCTAGATGTTCTGGAAGGAGAGGGAATGGCTTATGAGCTGTACTCTGAGATTAAGCCCAATCCAACAGTGGAGAATGTGCAGACAGGTGTAGCTGCATTTAAGAAATCCGGCGCGGATTATCTGATTGCAATTGGTGGTGGTTCTTCTATGGATACAGCAAAAGCAATCGGTATTATTATTAATAATCCAGAATTTGAAGATGTTGTGAGTCTTGAGGGTGTGGCTCCTACCAAGAATAAATCCATACCTATTTTTGCGGTGCCGACCACAGCAGGAACAGCGGCGGAAGTGACCATCAATTATGTTATCACAGATGTATCGAAGAACCGCAAGATGGTTTGTGTGGACCCAAAAGACATTCCTGTTGTAGCATTTGTAGACCCAGAGATGATGGCGACAATGCCAAAGGGATTGACCGCTGCAACGGGAATGGATGCGCTTACACATGCGATTGAAGGGTATATTACAGCCGGCGCATGGGAGCTGTCTGATATGTTCCATTTAAAAGCAATTGAAATTATATCGCGCTCACTGAGAGGAGCGGTTGACAACACTCCAGAGGGAAGAGCGGACATGGCACTTGGACAGTATGTTGCAGGTATGGGCTTCTCCAATGTAGGGCTTGGCATTGTGCATTCTATGGCGCATCCGCTTGGCGCGTTGTATGACACCCCCCACGGGGTTGCCAATGCGATTATTCTACCTACAGTCATGGAGTACAATGCAGAGGCGACAGGCGAGAAGTATCGTGAGATTGCAAGGGCAATGGGGGTACAAGGTGTGGATAGTATGTCGCAGGAGGAGTACCGAAAGGCAGCAGTTGATGCGGTAAAAAAGTTGTCTCAAGACGTTGGAATCCCAGCAAATCTAAAAGAGATTGTCAAGAGAGAAGATATTCCATTTCTTGCACAGTCTGCCTATGATGATGCATGCAGACCAGGCAATCCAAAAGAAACGAGCGTGGAAGATATCACAAAGTTGTATGAGTCATTGATTTAATTATGGAATTATCGCGTAGGAAAGTTTTTTCTTGCGCGATTTTTATGCACAGACCCGTGCAGAGGAAAATGCCGCTAAAGCGGCGCACGGGTCGCGCGGTGAGTAGGGAAGATGGGACTTCTCTACTCGATTTTATAAATCTTACTATAGAATACAAAATTTGATACACAAAGATGTTAATGCATCAGTTACTTTGTTACAATTCACACGCATGCCAGATTTCGTATTGATTTATAATGATTTGGTGTGAATTGCAACAATTGATGCACACAAAATGCCACAAGGCAGGCATTTTGTGTGCTGGCTTCGACACCATGTAACAAGTGCATGGTGCGGGGGTAAAAAGTAACGTTATTTTTCTACAATTCCTAATGCAACGAATTTGAGATCGTATATTACTCAATACTATGGTAGCGTATAAAGTGATTTTGTGTAATTTCATATTTCCAGAGATAATTTGGTCTCTTGTTCAGATACATGCTTCGGAAACTAACCACAAAATCACCCACTAACAAAATAATAAAACCGACTGCTAAAATCTGCAGTGTGGTTTTTGGAAGTTGTTGTACTTTGCTTAGGATTGGCTCCATTAAATATTCCATAAAGAATTCAATAATGCCTGCAAATCCCATGCTGGTAGGAAGTGAAGTATATTTTGTGAGATGCAAAGGCAGTTTTTCGTAATTCCAATATGTAATCTCGCAAAAATATTCTACTGTTTTGCCAAGAAGAATTTCTCCGATACTCACAAGAATCATCATCAATAGAAAGTATGCAAAATAGATGGCATATTTATTTGCGGGTTTTCGTTGTAGCCATTTTTTCGGTGTTCCAAAAATCAAATAGATACCGACTACTGTCAAGCCGTATCCTAGCAAAAAAGGCAAATACATGTTTCGGTTGTTGATATATTGTTGTGTGACAGCAAGCCATATATTTTCAACGCAATATCCCAGAAAGGAAATGATGGTGACGGTCAATAGGTATGCTGCGGCTGTGTATTTCATAAAATTCACCTCTCGATATGTAAATTATTTAATGCATAATTTTACCACAAACATTGTAAACATACCATTAAAAAATTCTTAAGAAAATGAATGTGTTACTTTCATCATAAATCAATACAAAATCTGGCGTGGGTGTGAATTGCAACACTTAATAACACGTTCAATAAAATCATAATGTTCTGTGATTGCATGAATGCCCTCCTCCGTCCGTAATGTGAGACAAGATAAGATGCGCGCATGATACGATAAAAGTTGTTTCCAAGTGTCAGGAGACAGACAAGTTTGATATGCCTGTATAGTGTGCTCAAACAGTTGAGATAATGTTTCATTTAACAGGATAAACATGCGATTACCAGAAAATTGAATGAGAGTGTCATGAAACTGTTTGTCCAGTGTTGCGCGTTCTTCTAGGTTGCTGTTTTCTAGGGCATTCAAGCAGCGGGATAGCTCTTGAATTTGCGTGTCTTGTATCTGTTTTACAGCGAGTAGATACGCACTAATTTCAATGCTGCGTCGAAGCTGACTTATTTCTTGGCTGCTGCACGCATCCATAAAAAGCAACAGGGAAAGCGTGCTTTTAAGGCTCTGGCTAATATGATTTACAAGGAAGCTTCCCTGCCCATGACGACTCTCAACAATTCCCATATTTTCCAGACTGCGAAGCGCTTCCCGAATAGAATTTCTGCTCAGTCCAAGGGTGGCTGCTAACTGTCGTTCTGATGGCAGTTTGCTGTCAAAAGAAATTTTATTTTGTTGAACCAACATTTGAATATGTTCTATCACTAGATAGTACGCTTTTGTTTCACTCATTAGTATCATCCTCCGCGAGTGTTTTTTACATTAGATTTGCAAACACAGAAGCGCCAATAACTGTCAGAAGTCCGGCGACAGCAATTGCAAGACTGCTCATTGCGCCCTCAATCTCTCCAAGTTCCATTGCCTTTGCAGTTCCAATTGCGTGGGAGGCGGTGCCGAGCGCCAAACCTTTTGCAATGGGTTCTTCAATGCGAAATAGTTTACATACAAACTCTGCAATGACATTTCCAAGAATCCCAGTTACAATAATGACAGCGACAGTAATTGTCTGTATACCGCCAAGTTCCTCTGAAATTCCCATTCCAATTGCAGTTGTGATAGATTTGGGCAGCAGGGTTACATATTGTTCATGGCTGAGTGCAAACAGTTTGGACAGCAAAAATACACTGATAAGGCTAGCGAGAACGCCAGCAGAAATGCCACCAGCTACAGCTTTTAAATTCTTTTTTAGCAATTCGAGTTGTTGATAGAGTGGAACAGCAAGACAAACCGTCGCGGGAGTCAACAGATAACTAATGTATTTTGCGCCTTCGTTGTAGTATTGATATTCTACCTTAAACAATAGCAGAACTGCCATAACACAGACAGTTGCAATCAAAAGTGGATTTAGAATTGCCAGTTTAAATTTCTTTTTGATTAGCAGTCCTGCCTCATACGCGATAAGACTAAGCACTGCTCCGAAAAAAACAGAATTTGTTAAATATGTTTTCAATTTTTCTTCCTTCCTTTTCCTTTCCGAATCATAAATTGTGTAACCTGTCCTGTTACACCCATAACAATAATTGTTGTCAAAATAGTAATTACGATAACGGGCACAAAGATTGGCTGTAGTGCAGACCAAGATTCCAGAAGCCCTACAGCGGCAGGGATGAACATAATTGGCATGATTTCTATCAGAAAATCAGCGGTTTCTTTAACTTGTTCTAGTCGAAGGATTCCAAGGCAGAGTGCGAGCAGCATTAGGATAAGCCCATAGACACTTGCAGGAATTGGAAGGGGTAGGACAATATGCAGCAGTTCGCCGAGAAATGAGACGAACAGAATAATAGCAAATTGTTTTAAATAGTTCATTTTTTTTCATCTCCTAACTGGTAGTACCAGTTTATCATAATGCAAATACGAACCAGTGTCAATACAAGGATAAAAAGAGTGAAAAATTTTTGTTACAGTTTAGCTTCAGGACTTTGCATTTACTGCAAAGTCCGTGAAATAACGTAGTGGCTAAGATGCATCAAGCCACCACGAAGTGGTTTTGCATGGCTTGATGCTTGTAACAGGAAGCCGAAGGCTGAACTGTTACAAATTTTTTTATTGCCGTGAAACTATTTCTTGGCATATTTGGTCTAATGATTAAACGATTAGGAACTGTAAAATTATTTCTTGACAGTTCCTTAATAAGGAGGTGAAGAAATTGCATATGTTTTTGAATAGAAGGAATGAGGAAAACAGAACTTTGATTGAGCAAATTCTTTTAGAGAAGTATGATCAATACTATCGGCTTGCATATAGCTATACGCATAATGAAGCAGATGCATATGACATTGTACAAAATGGATCATACAAGGCATTGCGTGGGAGCAATACACTGAAAAATACTGAGTATGCACAGACATGGGTGTATCGTATTATGCTAAATGAATGTTTTCGCGCGCTGAAACAGCCGCAGCATTGTTCTTACGACCGTATGCAAGACGAGATGGGAAAAGAACCGATGTCTATTGAGGACAGCAATTTGGATATTGATTTACAAAGGGCAATAGATGCATTGCCAGAACAGGATAAGGCAGTTGTGATACTGCGTTTCTTTGAGGAGATGAAACTAGAGGAGATTGCGGATATTCTTGAGGAGAATATAAGTACTATTAAGAGCAGATTGTATCGAAGTCTAAAGAAACTTCGATATGCACTTGGAGAAGACGTGTAATTTTGACGGCAGGCTTTTCATTTAATGGAAAATTGCACGTGTGTTGACACATGTGTATTGAAAAGATTGTAATAGTGTTTTTGGAATAGTTAGATAAAGGAGGTTTACTATGGAGGACAGAAGGTATGATTCAGACACACAAAATGTATTGCTGGAAAATAAACTGAAAAAACTGAAAAAAACATATTTTAGTCAGCATATGTCAAAGGATCAGGTCGAGCAGTTGCATCAAAAAATAGAGGAGGTAAAAAGAATGGAACAGAACAAACAAAGAAAAAATCAAGTGGTAAAATTTGCGGCAGTAGCCGCTGCAGCAGTGGTGGGGATCTTTATCATACTGCCAAACACATCAGGAACGATTGCACATGCAATGGAGCAAATACCAGTAATTGGACAGTTGGTGAAGGTGGTTACTTTCCGCAATTATGAATACGAGACAGATCGGAATATGGCAGAGATTGAAGTGCCTGAAATTCGACCGGAAGAAAAAGCAAGTGAATATCTACAAGACAGTTCGATGCAGGAAAACTTAGATCGCACTACAGCAGAAATTAATGCGGAAATTCAGACGATCACAGATAATTTAATCAAAGAGTTTGAGACAAATTTAAAAAATGAATGGGGTTATCAAGATGTTGTTGTGAAAAGTGAAGTGCTTATGACAACACCAGAGTACTTTACACTTAAGTTAATCTGCTATCAAGGTGCCGGCAGTGGTTATGAGTGGGATTATTTCTATACAATTGATTTGAGAACTGGGGAGCGTTTACAACTAAAAGATATCTTTAAAGAAGGAATAGATTATATTACTCCGATTAGTGAAGATATTAAACGCCAGATGCAAGAACGAATGGACTCCGACGAAAATGTTTATTATTGGTTAAATGATGAGATTGAGGAGTGGAATTTTAAGGCAATTACAGACGAAACTTCTTTTTATTTAAATGAGAATGGCAATGTGGTGATTGCTTTTAATGAAGGTGATGTGGCACCAATGTATATGGGAACAGTGGAATTTGAGATACCAGCACAAGTGCTAAAAGAGATTCGGAAGTAAAATCGATGTTATAAAATTATATTAATAAATTGTTGCAATTCACACCAAATCATCATAAATGAATACGAAATCTGGCGGTGTGAATTGTAACTGAAAAGTGTAACAGTTCAGATACCTTCACTGTTACGGACAAAAATCCATGCAAAATCGCCTTTGGCGATGGATTTTTGCTTG
>ERZ808041.188-NODE-188-length-64677-cov-13.861022_pt1 | contig 64677 bp, 56 predicted proteins | sample MGYA00380192_ERZ808041 | MGnify/ENA primary metagenome ERZ808041 (study PRJEB31490, sample SAMN06133412) | mouse gut metagenome | isolation source: Z1_1 | host: mice | place: China: Chengdu | collected 2015-05 ...
AGCTTATTACTGTAATGGTGGCTGACAAACTGCACAAGCATCAATATATCCGCAGTCTAAAACCTCTGGTTGCATAGTCTCACATACCACATACCGTTTCGCAGGCAGATATCCCTATCTGCTTTGTTTTCATGTCTTAAAATCCGGTTACCCACATCCATCTCCTAAAAATCCGGCATGACCGGATTTTTACCCTGCTGGAATCAAGATTGCGAACTTGTTTCGCAATTACCTATCTAACATTGTAGCTGTGTTATGTATCCTGTAATAGAGAGCTTACATAATCACATAACATATATCGGCGAATTGTCAGAAAACTTTAGCAATTGTTTCTTAATTGCCTGGATTCATAATTTTGGTAATTCTTGCAGCCACAGCGGGGTCCATCTCTCCCATAATGCTGCCTCTTGTCGCAGCAGGAAGATTGGAAAGAATATCTGCTGCCAAATCCAAGTTGTCTGTCATAGCTCCCAGTATGCTTGCAGCCTTGGCTGCATCCATATTGCTGTAAGTCGCAACATAATCCTTCATTTTACCGCTGACCGCCTGTTCCTGAATTACCTGTTTATACAATGCTTCTGCAGTCGTAGGGTCCATCTCCTCATAGTATTGGCGATACGCTTCTTCCCCTGGCCCATTCTCTGCATAGACCACTTCCTCATAGAATTGTTCTTTGATCTGTTGGAACTTCACCTGATTATCCTCAAAGGTCTTCAGCCGCTGCACCTCCGCCTTAAGCGCCTCTATCTGCTCAGAGTACGCAGCATTTGTATTCTGTAACTGTTCAAGCTTTTTCTCCTGCTCCGCAAGCTGGTCAACTGCCTCTTTGATACTGCTGTATCCATTGTATGAATTATCTCTAGTTGATTCTGTTCCAGTTTCTGTTGGAAGGATTTTATTGATGACTGGTATATCTTTGAGCATTGGCGTCAGCACATTGGAACCAAATCCGCCAACATCCATTTTTACCAATAGGCACAGTATTCCCAGCCATATCAAAATAATAAAGATCGTGACTACCACTACGGAAGCATTTGTGCCGTCTATCTGCTCATCTAATTCCCTCTCTTGGTCTTCCAGCTCCTTCGCGCGCTTCTTAGCTTCCTTTTTCTGATTTTTCTGCTCCTGTTTAAACGCCTTCTGACTCTCTTTTAGCTGCTTAAGCTGCATCTCCGGTGCGTCGGGGCTTAAAGTTTCGTCCTTACGTGCCATATTGCTAACCATGCCTTTCCATAGATTTTATCATACCAAATTTCGTAACTCACGAGCTTTTCACACTGTGTTCTTCCATCAGTTTCTGTCCGTAAGTATAAGAAGTCAACTGATCAATCTCCTTGCTCTCTGCTGCCAGTTCCTCCCTCATAAACTCCTCAAACGCATTTTCCTTGAGCTTTTCATGCGCCTTTCTCTCCTGCATGAGTTCTTGCAACGCCGCCCTTGCCTTCTCGACCACCTTTGCCGCGCGGGCTACCTGCTTCATCTGTTCCGCGATATATTCGTCCATCTTTAAGACTGCCATCTTATTCTCACGGATTTTTCTCACATCAATCAATTCTGTACGAAGTTTTACACCCTCCTGCATATAATAAACTTTTCTTGCGTGAAATTCATCCAATTTTTTCTTTTCGGCATCAAGCCGCATATTTGCCTCTGCAAACTCCTGTTTCGCCTTATTTTCAAGTTTTTCCTTAATGTCAAGAATCCCTTGCATCTTGTAACGGAAAACTGCCATTTGCTTACCACCCTTTTACTTTCCTGAAAAGAATCTATCACTGTTGAAACATTGCTTCCAACTGCTCTACTGTCTCCTCAAAGCTAAATTTTTCCTCGGTTGACTGTAGCAAATATTCATTCACCTCGTCAATTTTATTGATTGCTCTGTCAATGTTCGGATTGCTCCCTCTCTTATAGGCGCCGATATTAATCAAATCTTCCGCCTCATTGTAGGTCGCCATAATATTCTTTAGTTTTCCAGCAGCCGCCTTATGCCCGCTAGATGCAATCATTGACATACAACGCGAAATGCTCTGCAACACATCAATTGCCGGATAATGATTTCTATTTGCAAGTTTCCTTGTCAGCATAATATGTCCATCCAGAATACTTCTTGCCGTATCTGTAATTGGCTCATTAAAATCTTCACCTTCTACCAAAACGGTGTACAGCCCTGTGATTGAGCCATTCTCTGAACAGCCCGCACGTTCAAGGAGCTTTGGCATCTCAGAATATACACTAGGCGGATATCCTCTTGTCACTGGCGGTTCCCCTGTCGCCAATCCAATTTCTCTCTGTGCCATTGAAAAACGCGTAAGAGAATCCATCATTAACAGAACATCTTTTCCCTGATCGCGAAAATACTCTGCAATCGCAGTTGCTGTCTTTGCCGCTTTGTTTCGCTCAAGCGCTGGTCTATCAGAAGTCGCCACAACCACAATTGAACGACGCATACCCTCTTCTCCAAGATCACGCTCTATAAACTCTCTCACCTCACGTCCACGCTCTCCAATCAGAGCAATCACATTGATATCTGCTTTTGTATTACGTGCAAACATACCCATCAGTGTAGATTTTCCCACACCAGAACCCGCAAAAATTCCGATACGCTGTCCTTTTCCAACGGTAATCAGTCCGTCCACTGCCTTCACACCAAGCGGCAGCACTTCGCTGATAATGGTTCTGCTCATTGGATCTGGCGGCGTCGCTTCCAGCGGATATCGCTTGACAGTCGTTGGGTCTGGCACAAATCCATCAATACATCTGCCCAATCCATCCAGTGTCTTTCCCAGAAGACTCTCACCCACCGACACACTAAGCGGATAGTTCATGTTCTCAACAATACAGCCTAAACCAATCCCTTCTGTGTCCTCATAAGGCATCAGGAGCGTCTTCTTATCTTTAAACCCAACAACCTCCGCCAGAATCCCATGCTCTTTTTCAGGGTCTGTATAAATCTTACACATATCTCCAAGCTTTGCATCTGGCCCAGAGGACTCAATTGTAAGCCCCACCACGTTTTCCACTTTGCCAAGCTTCTTAAAAAAGCTCTTGTTTACCACTGCCTGATATTTCTGAAAGGAAATATTCGTTTCCATGTTTTATCCCCTTTTATGGCTCATATGACAGGAGTCTTAACTCCTCGTTCAGCGCTTCCAACTGCGTCCCCAAACTACAGTCAAACACACCGTTTCCTGTCTCTATCATACACTCATTTTTTCCGAGCGTAACATCCTCAAGAAGTTCCACATTCTCAATCGCAATATTAGTTCCCTTGATAAGCTCCCTCTTTTGCATACTTGCAAAAGGATAGTCCTCTTTTGACACATGAATCAAATACGTGCTGCCCGTCTCAATATTGCGCATTGTATTTTGAATCAGATAGACAATCAACTCTCTGGAATTTTTGAGACTCACGTGGAAAATATGCTCATAAATTCCTGTCAATGTATCAATAAAAACTGGTTCCAGCTCTTTAATCTTCTGTTGATATTCTTCTTCAATCGCTGCCAACTTCTGCTCGGCTTCTATCTGAACTTGTTCTCGCTCCTGTGCAACACTGTTGAGTCCGTCCCGATGTCCCTGCGCATATCCGTCATTCTTCCCCTGTTGAAAACCTTCTTGATATCCTTGATTTCGCGCCTCCTCCATCTTCTGCGCTTTTATCTGTTCAATCTCTGCAAGTGCTTCCTCACGCATCTGCTCTATCTGTGCCTGCGCATCTGCAATCAGCTCCTCCTGCATCTGACCAGAAGGCTGTGAAGGTGTAATTTCCTCTGAAAAACCAGGCTCATCAAAACCGCCTCCAAAAACATTTTCCTCGCCGTCGCGAACCAACTGCGACACCTCAACAGCATTGATGCCCTCTGTAAATCCATCTGCAAAATCCGGCTCCTCACCACACTCTCTTGCAAGCTCAATTGCAAGCTCCCGCAATCTGGCTTCCGCCCTTGCATTAGAATCGATAATTCTTGTATTTTCTGGGTCTACCACAACCCAGCCCGATTTTAATATACCACCATTAGACAACGATCTCGTCACCTCCACCTCTAGAAATAACGATCTCCGCAGAATCTTCAAGTTTTCTGATAATGTTTACAATCTTCTGCTGTGCTTCCTCAACATCCTTCATTCTGATAGGGCCCATAAATTCCATATCTTCCTTAATCATCTCAGCAAGACGTTTTGACATATTACTGAAAATCGCATTCTGCACTTCCTCCGTTGAACCTTTACATGCAATCGCAAGATCGTTGTTGTCAACGTCTCTAAGCACACGCTGAATCGCACGGTCGTCGAGCAGCAAGATATCCTCGAATACGAACATCTTCTTTCTGATCTCGTCCGCAAGTTCTGGCTCTTCCACTTCGAGCGTTTCCATAATATGTTTTTCTGTTCCTCTGTCTACTGTGTTCAAAATATCTACCACAGCGTCTACACCGCCGATAATGGTGTAATCCTGATTTACCAGAGAAGAAAGCTTTGATTCCAGCACGCGCTCAACTTCCTTAATCACATCTGGACTCGTTCTGTCCATCGTAGCGATACGTCTCGCAACTTCCGCCTGTTTTTCAGGTACCAGTGCACCGAGAATTGTAGCCGCCTGTCCCGCGGACAGGTAAGAGAGAATTAATGCGATAGTCTGCGGATGCTCATCCTGTATGAAGTTCAACAACTGAGAAGCATCTGTCTTTTTGACAAACTCAAATGGTTTTACTTGTAGTGACGCCGTTAACTTGCCAATGACATCCATTGCCTTATCGGCTCCAAGCGCTTTCTCCAAAAGTTCTTTCGCATAGCCAATACCACCCTCTGCAATATACTGCTGCGCAAGACATACCTCATAAAATTCATTGATTACCTTCTCTTTTACCTGTGGTGTAACGCTTTTGGTATTCGCAATCTCAAGTGTCAGGTCCTCGATTTCCTCTTCCTTTAAATGTTTAAATATCAGGGAAGATTTCTCAGGTCCGAGGGCAATCAATAAAATTGCCGCCTTCTGTATTCCCTTTAACTCTTCATTACTAGCCATTACTGGTTACCCCCAATCCTCGTCAAGCCAGTTTCTTAAAAGTGTAGCAACTGCTTCTGGATTTTCCTCAACAAAGTTTTCTATTAGTCTTCTCGCTTCGGACTTCTGCTCTGTCTCAATACCCTCTAATTCATCAACATGTGACTGAAGCAAATCCTCCACTGCAAGTTCTTCCTCTTCCTCCACTTCTTTTCTGGTTCTCAAACTCATAATTACCACAAATGCCAGAAGTGTAAGAATAATTACGATCAACACAATCTGTATAATGTCTTTCAACTCTACAGAAGACTGTATTGTATCGATAAACTGAACCTCCTCGTATGCTACAAAGCTTACATTTCTTGTCGGTATACCTGTTGCATTTGACACCATACCAACCAAATCTTCATCTATCTCAAGCTTTGTTTTGCCATTGTTCGCAAGCTTGTATTCTTCCCACGAAATACCGTCCAAAAGTCCTTGAATACGCACATCTTCCTCGCGAACAACACGATATCTTACCGCTGCCACAGAGATAGAACTGTCATTATACACAATTGTCCCCGTAGCCGCTGTTGTCTTGATAATCTCCTCATTCGGAAGATAATCACTTTTTCGCTCATATGTATTGCTTCTAGTACCTGAGGACTCATCAATCATATAATCTGTCTCTGAATTGGAATCTGTTCCAGGTACACCACCCAAACCATCCGTCGCATTAGACTGGTATACTTCCTCATGAGCAAGAAGTCCCTGATCGTGTTCGTCATCTGGTGTTGAGTAATTGTGCTGTGTGATTTCTCTTTGTGAAAAATCCATCGCAATATTGGTTCCCACCTCAATCTGATTGAACTCATTTGTTCCGAGAAGCACCTGTCTCACTTCATTCTTAATCAAACTTTCTGCTTCCTGTTTGAGCATCATCATATTGTCAGCTTTCTCAATGGTAGAGTAACTCTGCTCTACTGGAAACCAAATTTTTCCATTCACATCAGTGATAGTCACATTATCTGTTGTCGGATTTCCAAGTGCTGTCGCAATGTATCTTGCAACAGCCGCTGCATTCTCCTCGTCAAAAGCAATCCCTTCATTGAGATCCAAAAGAATACTTGCATAGGTTTCACGATTCTGCGCAATAAGCGTGCCATTATCATCAGGAATTGTCAATTGGCAAGAAGCTGTCTTAACGGCTTTCAAACTTGCCACATCTTCTTCAATTTGTCCCTCGATAAAAAGCTTATATCGTTTCTGCTTGTCAGCCTCTGTCGTGGAAAAACTTCCATTGAGCACATCATCAATTGTGTAACCCGCTGTTGGAATATTGTTTGATCCAAGCAGAAGGCGCGCATCTGATTCCTGCGAATCAACTACCTCAAAATTTAAACCATCTTTCGATACATTGTAGGCAATTCCTTCCCCGTCAAGCAGATCCCGCACAGCAGCGGCTTCCTTCGTGGACTCACAATTTGCGACAGTGACATACTGTTTCCTTGTAAGCACTGCCACCAATATCGCGATGGCAAGCAAAATTACTACGATAATCCCAATAATCAATGTCTTCTGCTTCGGCTGGAATTTATTCCACCATTCCTTGATTCGCTCTAATAGCTTTTTCCCAAAATCTAATACCTTGTCAACCATGTCAAGTATCTCCTTCTCCCAAAATTCCCCTGTAATCCTTTACCGGTAATCCATTACAATCAACTCATTAGATTTGAATCTGCATGATCTCCTTATATGCCTCCAAAAGCTTATCTCGAAGTGCAACGGTATAGTCGAGTGCTGTCTGTGCTTTTCCAACTGCAATTGTCAAATCATGTGTATTCTCCGAAATTCCCATTGACCATTTTAGTATTTCGTTCTCTTGATTGGATAACAGTTCGTTTGTATTGTTGATGTTGCTCACCGCCGCATCCAAAAACGAACCAAACAGGTTGCTCTTTGTCCCCTCATTATCAGTATTTGTGCCATACAAGGCATTTTTTGCTGTATCGGAACTGACCTTGTACAGATCATTAATATCCTTTGCCGCTGTTATTGTCATTGTTCTTTCCCCCTAACTCCCTTTCGCCCGTTTTCGTGGACTCTCAGTTCAAAATTATACTCCCTTTAATAATCCCTAGAAGTTCATTTCTAACCCTTTGCTTGCCATCGCTTTTGTCGCCTCAAAAGCTGCTTGGTTTGCCTCATAACCCCTACTTGCATCGATCATATTTGTCATCTCTGTGATAACATTTACATTGGGATAATGTACATACCCATTCTCATCTGCATCTGGATGCTCTGGGTCATAGGCCATTACATCTTCGGTCCATGTATCCTCGTACAATCCTCCCACCTTCACTCCTGTTCCTGGACTTGCCAGTTCTGCCGAATTGGTACCGCCAAGCGGTCTGCCGCTCAAATTGCTGAACGCAGTATCCAACATATGTGAAAACTTTCTGTTCTTTGTGTCTGTCTTCTCCTGAAAAGTAACAACTTTTCTGACATATGGCGTACCGTCTTCTGTTCTTGTTGAATGTGCATTCGCCATATTCTGTGAAATAATATCCATGCGATATCGCTCAGCGGACATTCCTGAAGCACTGATATCAAACGAATCAAAGATTCCCATTTAACTGCCCTCCTATTGCATTACTGACTTTAACTGCGAGAAATTTTTATTCAACAAATCCATCATGCCATTATACTTAATCTGATTTTTTGCAAGAATTGCATTTTCATTGTTGATATCCACATTATTTCCGTCATACCGGAAAGACAACTCTGCATAATCCGTGTAAATCTCAGGAGTCAATGCCTCCAAATCCAAACTTTTCACTCTCGCATCCACTGTGTCTTCACTCGCTCTTGCAAACGCATGTTTAAGCTCTGTCTCAAAACGGATATCCTTCCTCTTATAGTTGGGCGTGTTCACATTTGCAATATTATGATTGATGATATCGTTTCTTGTTGATGCTGCATCCAATGAAGTTCCTAAAACATTAATGTAATCAAATACACCTGAGTTGTTTAACATCTGTGCTCCTCCTTTTCATAATTCGATTCTATGTAAACCAATTATCCTGCATATGAATTTACATAATATATCGTCTTTCTTACTCTATTATAGATTATTTTCAGAATATTTCAAGTATTTTTTTCATTATTTTGCAATATTATGTGAATTTGTTTTGCTCTGTTATGTAAATTCATTATTTTAACCCCAAAATCAAAAAAAGACTTATCTTTTTTGATAAATACATAAGATAAGTCTTTTTTATATTATATTGATACAATTTAAACTATTGCTGCAATTTCAATCAATTATTTGTTCAGTTGCCGTTTTAGGGCTTCCACTTCCTCAAACACAACATCATTGAGCACTTTAATGTACGTTCCTTTCATGCCAGAAGAACGCGACTCAATCACGCCTGCACTCTCAAACTTGCGGAGCGCATTTACAATCACGCTTCTTGTGATGCCCACACGGTCTGCAATCTTACTGGCAACCAAAATCCCTTCTGTGCCATTCAACTCATCAAAAATATGTGTGATCGCTTCCATCTCAGAGAAAGACAGTGTAGAAATCGCGGATTTTACAACTGCAATCTTGCGGCTCTCCTCCGCAGTCTCCTCACTCACAGCGCGAAGCATCTCAAGTCCGACTACAGTCACACCATACTCACACAAAATAATATCGTCAATGTCATACTGCTCATTGCACTTGTATATAAACAATGTTCCTAGACGCTCTCCCGCAATCTCAATCGGCGTAATAACTGCCTGATATTTACGGATATCCTCACTCTCAAATCCCAGAGTTGCAAGATTGACATTTTCTTTTGTGGAGAGCACTCCCAGAAGCCTTTCATTTAACATGGGGTCAATAAATCCGCCTACATTGTCCTCAACAAGCTCCTTCAGTTCATCCACACCTTCGCAGTTCCCTATACCCAACACTTTTCCTTTTTTGCTGATCACTAATACATTTGAGTCCACAATATCTCGGATCACCTTGCAGATATCATTAAAAACCACTTTACTGGCATTATTGTTGTGTAAAAGTTTTCCTATCTTTCTCGTTTTATCTAACAATTGTACGCTACCCATAGCAAACCTCCAAGTCCCTTTATTGTTCGCAGCTCATATGAACTTCCGCAATTTCTCCGTCAAAAAGTCCTATTGATACTAAAATTTTAACATACGTAACTTTATTTTTCAATAGTTTCCGTCAATAATTCAAGAATACTTTACAATTTCTTTTACTTTCTATAATATAAAAAATATTTAAACTATTGCAATAATAAGGAATTGTAGAAAAATAAATATAATAATATAATGAAAAACTCCGGCATAAATCTCTTATACCGGAGTTCTCTATTGTAGATAAACTTATACAGCGGAAATGACACTCTAAGGCGCTGTGTCTTCTATCTTTTTCACAAAACCACACTGTTCATCTGCACAGACAAGCTTATTTCCCTTGATTAACATAATGCCGCCACAGCGCTCGCACTTTTCTTTAGATGGCTTTTGCCACACCATAAAATCGCACTCTGGTATCGCCTCACAGCCATAATACCTTCTTCCTTTTTTCGTCTTTCTAATAACAACTTCCTTACCACATTTTGGACAAGACACCCCAATTTTCTCAAAATAGGGTTTTGTATTTTTGCATTCTGGAAATCCCGGACAAGCCAGAAATTTACCGTGTGGTCCATATTTTATGACCATGTTCCTGCCACACACATCACACAATTCATCGGATACTTCATCGGCAATCTCCACCTCATCAAGTTCTTTTTCTGCTACTTTCACCGCCTCATCCAGATCGGGATAAAAATTTCCTACCACTGTTTTCCAGCCAACTGCGCCATCCTCCACCTTGTCGAGCAGCGCTTCAAGATTTGCTGTAAAATTTACATCCACAATTGAGGGAAATGCATCTTTCATCATATTGTTGACTACTTCGCCCAGCTCGGAAACATAGAGATTTTTATCCTCTTTCACCACATAGCGTCTCGCCATAATCGTTGTGATTGTCGGCGCATAAGTACTAGGCCGACCAATTCCAAGTTCTTCGAGTGCTCGTACAAGTGATGCTTCTGTATAGTGTGGCGGTGGCTGTGTAAAATGCTGTTTGGGATCCAGAGACTCCAAGGAAAGCGGTGTCTCTTTTGTTATATCTTTCACAAACGTATTGGAGACTGCTTTCTCCTCGTCTGCTTCTTTATAGACGCTCATAAAACCGTCAAAATCCAATTTGGACGCAGACACTGTAAAATGATGTCCCTCCGCGTCAATTTTTACGGAAGTTGTCGCAAACTTTGCAGGTGTCATACGGCTTGCAGTAAAGCGCTTCCAAATAAGCTGGTACAGGCGAAATTGATCACGGCTCAACGACTCCTTTAAATCCGCGGGCGTATTATTAATATCCGTCGGACGTATCGCCTCATGCGCATCTTGAATCTTTTGCTCTTTTTTCTTTTCCGCCACAGTCTCCGCTGCATACGCATCTCCATAGTTTTTGGCAATATACTCCTTGGAGGAAGCCGCGGCCTCATCAGAAACTCGCGTCGAATCTGTTCGCAAATAGGTAATAATACCGACCGTTCCCTGCCCTTTTAGTTCCACGCCCTCATAAAGCTGCTGCGCCAGACGCATTGTCTTCTGTGTTGAGAAATTCAGTGCCTTGCTCGCCTCCTGCTGCAATGTCGATGTTGTGAAAGGCAGCGGTGCCTTTTTAACGCGCTCTCCCTTTTTTATATCTGTGACGGCAAAATGCGTCCCTTCCAATTCTTTTAAAATTTTGTCCATCTCTTCCTTAGAAGAAATCTCTGCCTTTTTCTCCCCTGTACCATAATACTTTGCTATGAGAGGCTTTTTCTCTCCCTTTATTTTTAACGTCGCATCTAGTGTCCAGTACTCTTCTGGAATAAAGGCATTGATCTCATCTTCCCTGTCACAGATAATGCGCAAAGCCACAGACTGCACTCTGCCCGCGCTCAACCCTCTCTTAATCTTTGCCCATAAAAGCGGAGAAATCCGATATCCAACCATTCTGTCAAGCATACGGCGCGCCTGCTGTGCATCAACCAAGTTCATATCAATCTCCCTTGGATTTTTTAGAGATTCTTTTACCGCATTCTTTGTAATCTCGTTAAATGTAATGCGATATACTTTTTTGTCCTCTAATTTTAAGGCAATATACAAATGCCATGAAATTGCCTCCCCCTCACGGTCAGGGTCCGTCGCAAGATAGATTTTATCTGCCTTCTTTACTTCCCTGCGAAGCTTTGCCAGAATGTCTCCTTTCCCACGAATGGTTATATATTTCGGTTCGTAATCATTTTCTGCATCAAATCCCAGTTGGCTTTTGGGCATATCGCGCACATGACCATTGCTCGCCAATACCTCATAATTTGCACCCAGAAATTTCTTGATTGTCTTAACTTTCGCTGGTGATTCAACTATCACCAAATATTTTGCCATACTGTTACCTCTTAATTTCTTATTGTTGACTTACGTTCACCACTATAACCTAATTTTAAACTTGTGGCAAGTAATATTTTCTAAAATCTGTCAAATATTTTATGTTGCCTTGATAACAATTACAAAAAAGTGTTTTATACTTCCTTCTAAATCCTCTTATACTGTCTGTTACAAAAAACAATAAATTCTTTTAATTCCAATTCGACAAGCCCCTGACAAATCTGTGGTATTGTGAATGATTTGCCTTTTTCCCGCAGCAGAGAGACAATAGCATCCTGTGTCGTTGGCAAAACCTCTATCACTGCATAAACTTCCTGCGCCACTACAGAAAGTTTTTCTAAGGAAAACTTTGGGGTCTGTCTGTCAACTTTTTGTGGCAGCACCTTCCAGCGCATATCCTCTATTATATCCTCCGGTGTCGTTGCAGCCGCCGCTCCCTGCCGCAAAAGCCGATTGCACCCCATACTAAGACTGTCCATACATCTTCCTGGCACTGTAAACACTTCTTTTCCTTGTTCTAAGGCCATGTCCACCGTTATTAACGTACCACTCTTTTCACGCGCCTCGACCACTAACACTGCATCTGCCAAAGCACTGATAATTCGATTTCTCGGCGGAAATAACATTGGTCTTGGCTCCATCTGCGGCGGATACTCCGACAGCACACATCCTTGTTCTACAAGCTGAGAATAGAGCTTTTCATTCGTTTTGGGATACACCACGTCAACTCCACAGCCAAGCACTGCATAGGAACTGCCCCCTGCTGCCAGAGCAGCTTTCTGACTGATGCCATCTATCCCCTGTGCCATTCCACTTATAATATCAATACCGCGCGCTGCAAATGCCGACGCAAATGTTTCTGCCATATGCCTGCCATACTCACTGCATTTTCTCGCCCCAATCATTGCCACAGCCGGAACATCTTCTGCGGGAAGCTTTCCTTTATAAAAGATGCCAAAAGGCGGATCTGCAATACGGGCAAGCTTGCTAGGAAAATCCGAATCCTCACAGTATGTATAACGAATCCCCAGCGCTTTTATATAATTCCAGACCTTTTGCGGTGTATATCTCTTTCTGTGCTGACAGAAACGCTCACAACCTTTCAATCCCATAATAGCTGCAAGCTGCCCTTCTTTCATATCATAAATATTTTGCACACTGCCCGCCGCACTAAGAAGTTTATACTTTGTGTCGCTCGCGGTCCAGTAGATAGTGTCAAGCCAACAGGCATATTGTTTTTGCTGTAATATATCTTGCTTGTTTTCCTTCATAATTCTCCTGTTTGATAATATTCCGCCGAAAAACTATTCATTCCAATATTTATAATCATTCATTCTATAACATATTGCCTCGCTGAGGTGCTCCGCAAGAATATCTTCCTTCCCATCCAAATCCGCAATTGTTCGCGCAACTTTTATAATCTTATGATATGCGCGCGCAGACAAATTCATCCTGGTAAATACTTCCTCCATCATCTCTTGCGTTTTTGTGTCCAACTTGCAGTAGGTCTTAATATCACCTGATCGCAGCTCTGCATTAAACTGATAGCTTGTCCCTCTATAGCGGTGTTCCTGGCGCGCTCTTGCATCCAAGACACGCCGTTTAATATCAGCGCTGCTCTCATTGTGCATCTCTGCGGACAACTGCCGAATTTCTACTCTTGGCGCTTCTGTCACCACATCAATTCGATCAAGAATTGGTCCTGAAATCCTAGAGAGATATTTTTTAATCTCCGCCTCTGAACATCTACACCGGTTTCGGTCTGGATAATGACCACAAGGACATGGGTTCATTGCCGCCACCAACATAAAATCGGCCGGATAAACAAAACTGCCGTATGTTCTGGCAATGTGAATGCGCTTGTCCTCAAGCGGTTGCCGCAAAATCTCTATAGTGCTGCGGCGAAACTCCGGCAGCTCGTCCATAAAAAGAACACCTCTGTGCGCGAGCGAGATGACGCCGGGCCTGGGAATCCGCCCGCCGCCTGCAAGTGCCTGCTCTGAGATTGTGTGATGCGGGTCTAAAAATGGCCGTCTGGTAATCAATGCCTTTTTGTTGTCCAACTGTCCTGCAACACTGTATATGGTAGAAACTTCCAGACTCTCCTCCATTGATAAGCTCGGCAAAATCGTTGGTATTCTTTTGGCAATCATGGTCTTGCCGGAACCTGGCGGCCCCACCATCAGTATATGGTGGAATCCAGCCGCCGCAACTTCCACGGCACGTTTTATGGACTCCTGACCATTTACTTCCGCAAAATCCACATCTGTGATGGTTTCTTCTAGGCTTTCCATCAATGTTTGTTCAGCGGGCGCTATCCTTTGGGCTTTGCGCTCCTCAACCTCTCTAAGATATTCTATGGTATCCTGAAGCGTTTTAACACCGATAATCTCAATCCCGCCAATTACAGCGCCTTCCTTTACATTTTCCATTGGCACAATGCATCGCATAATATGCTCTTGTTTTGCTCTCTGCACAATGGGCAACACACCTCTCACAGTACGCACTTCCCCGTCCAGACCAAGTTCTCCTATTATCAAGGTGTTCTGAATCCCCTCCTCGGGTATCAATCCCAATGACACCAAAATGCCAACTGCAATCGGTAAATCATAAGAAGCACCTTCTTTGCGCATTTCTGCCGGAGATATGCTGACTGTAATTCGCATAGGAGGAATTTCCACAGAAACATTTTTTAGCGCCACCCTGACGCGCTCTCTTGCCTCCCGCACCTCGTTATTTAACTGTCCAACCATCTCAAAGCCAGGCATTCCCTTCGACGCGTCAACCTCGACTGCTGCAAACACACTCTCAATGCCATTGACAGCACCTGTTATCACTCTGCTATACATTCCTCGCTCCTTTTCTAAATTGTACTTCGTCATATATACCATAGGCTGTCTGCAATTACAATGCAAATGTAAAAAATAGCACTCGAAATGTAAAAAATAGCACACTTTAACACAGATTTTCTGCTTCTAGGCCTGCCTTTAATTTTCCCAAAGCTTTTTTTTCTATTCTTGATACATAACTTCTAGAAATACCCAAAAGTTTTCCAATATCCCGCTGTGTCATCTCCTCACCAGTAAAACTTTCTCCCAGAATGCCATACCGTAGGCGAATAATATCTCGCTCCCTGTCGTCAAGTTTTTCTTCTATCAGGCGGTGCAAACACCTAAGTTTTGCCACAATATCCATATCATCCACAATATCGCGCTGTTCCTGTTCACAGACATCAATCAGATTGATTTCATTTCCCTCCTTGTCAGTGCCAATCGGTTCATATAAGGATACTTCCCGTGTAACTTTTTTTCTAGCCCGAAACATCATTAACAGCTCATTGTCTATACATTTTGCAGCATATGTAGCAAGCCTGCTCCCTTTCTCTGGCTTGAAGGTATTCACTGCCTTGATAAGTCCTATGGTGCCGATAGATATCAAGTCCTCCATATCTTCTCCACACCCCATGTATTTCTTGGACACATGTGCCACCAGACGCAGATTTCTCTCAATCAGAATCTGTCTTGCCCTATGGGCCGCCTCCAAATCTTCGCCGTTCATTTCTTCCAGATATTCAGTCTCCTCCTTGGCAGATAAAGGTTGCTCAAAGGTCTTCAAGAAATGCCCCCGGGACTCATTTATTTTATTGTATGACTCGCGCACCATTTAAGTGCCTTTCCAAAATAAAAAAGTAGATCGACACGGAAAAAACAGGCACTATCGCCTGTTTCTTCCTACAAAAATTCTCTGATTTCCAGCGTAAGCTTTTCCTCAATATTAATCAGCCTCTTCGCAATATCCTTGGCTTTTTCCTCTGCCGCTTTATATTGATTTAGATATTTATGCAGGGATTTAATCCCCATATTACAGCCGTCTGTCATTAAATCTGCAATTGTATGATCGGATTCGTTCATCACCAATTTTACATTTGTTTTCATCCAAGACATACTTTTTGCCATAATATTAGGCTCTTTTCCATCATCATGATATTCCGCAAGTATCCCCTCCATTTCATGTTGCAGCTTAACATGTTCCGCCTTACAATCCTCAAGACATTTTCGTAATTTTTCATGACTTACATAGTCAATTACATCATCAATTGATGCGATTCCCATTTTAATCCCTGCATCACACTCCCGTAAAAGCCGAATTGTATCTGTTCTACCATCAGTACCCTCCTTTATAAATCTAACAGGGAAAATCCTTTCCCCTACTTGCCACATAACCTGAACGTCGCCTTACATCTTATTTTCGCAACACACAGGTATATGCAGTTAGTATGCCCATATTTTTCAGGCTTAAGGATTATAAAAATATTTCCAGGTCTTAGCCACTCCAACAAACATTAATACAATGGCTATAATTTGCAATCCCCGCGTCACTGTATGTGGTATGTATTCTGTCAGCAAAAGGGCACAACTATTCATCAGCAATCCAATCGCTAATAAAACTGACACATATGTATTTTTCTTATCCGTTGAAATGCCTGTCATTTCCTCTTCCAATTCTGCAATTTTATGATTTGTACGAAACATTGCATTAACCAAAACCACCAATATTGCTGCAATTAAAAGTGCACATGCATAACCCAGCATAATCCCCTTAGTAGCTACATAGAGTTCCATAAACAAGCATATTATCTCGATTATCGTGGCAACCTTAAACATCTTGCGAATTTTCCGATAGTGCTCAATGCTAGAAGCCAAATCTGTATAGAGCGCAAAAGCTCCTTCCGATGCTTTTTTTCGCAATATCACCCAATATCCCCATGTCTGTACTATCTCAATCCCCATATCCCGCATTAGCTCTCGATAATCACTGCTGACGGAAAATAATTTGTCTCCAAAATCAACACGATAGATATACTCTCCTTTTTCGCAGGCGGTAAATTGATAGATGCCCGCAAAGAAAGATTTCATTGCCCAGCCTTCTGCCGCCATCTGATTTAACCACTTTTCCTCGACATCTTTATCAAAATATAAACGAAATCGAAACATTTTTTTATTCCTTTCTTTTTGTTTCATATTATTAGTTCTCATTTTTCATCAACGCTGCATTTCTTAATAATTCCTCCAGCCGCCGACACTCTGCCTCAAAAATTTCTTTTCCCAAATCAGTAATCACATACTCTTTCTTTTTTCTGGACTCTGTATCAATACTATAAATATCAATCCACTTCTTTTTTAAAAGTGTTTGTATTGCACCATACAAAGTTCCAGCTCCCAGCACCACACGCCCATCTGTCAGTTGTTCTACTTCCTGAATAATGCCATAACCATGATTGGGCTTTCTAAGTGCCAAAAGAATATAGTATACTGCCTCCGTCAACGGATTCTCCCGTTCTGTCATATAGTCTGTCATGCCTCCTCCCACAACGCAACTTTACTTTTCATATCACTTCTTGATATATCGTCTAATGATATATCATATTTTTAATATATCATTAGACGATATATTTGTCAAGCGTATAATATTTTTTATAACCCATGTGTAATCGAATAGAGAAGATTCATCTTCTCTATTCGCCGCGCCGCCGATGCGCCATACAATGGTATATTTCCTCTGCATCGGTGTGCGCATAAAAAAAGGGCCTAAGCCCTTAAAAATGCCGTGTAACCACGCACAGCCTCATACACATCCGCCTTACTGACTGCCTCATACGGCGCATGCATATTTATCACAGACACGCCACTGTCAATCACATTCATTCCGTATTTTGCCATATCTTGCGCAATTGTTCCGCCACCGCCTGCATCAACCTTTCCCAATTCAGAAAACTGGTACATCACGTCTGCGTCGTCCATAATTTTTCTAATTCTTGTCACAAACTCTGCATTGGCATCACTAGCCCCACTCTTTCCACGTGAACCCGTATATTTATTAAAAGCAAGCCCTTTTGCCAAAAATGCAGCATTATTTTTCTCAAACACAGAGGCATACAATGGGTCATAACCTGCACTGACATCTGAGGACAACATCTTTGAATTTGCCAATGCACGACGGACAAGAAGCTGGGAATCTCTTTCTGTGGCAGCGACAAGTTCTGCTACAGTGTTTTCAAAAAAGCAGGAATCTGCTCCAGTTGCCCCTACACTTCCAATTTCCTCCTTATCAACTAAAAAGCAGCAAAGAGTAGACTCTGTAACTTCCTCTGCCACATCCATCATTGCAAAAACAGATGTAAATGCACATACCCTATCATCATGACCATAAGCAAGAATCATACTTCTGTCTAATCCTAAATCTTTTGCTTTCCCTGCAGGCACAATTTCTAGCTCTGCCGAAAGTAAATCTTCCTCCTCAATATCATAGGAATCTGCAAGAATTTTTAAGATATTTGCCTTAATTGTTTCTTTTTCCTCTTGTTCTAATGTCTCATCCTGTTCTAGCGGGCAATTGCCAATTAACAAATCAAGATTCTCTCCTTGAATAACATCTGTCGCCTTCTCTGCCATCTGCTTTTGGGCTAGATGTATCAGTAAATCTGTGATAACAAATACTGGATCTTCTTCCTTCTCACCAATATTAATTGAAATAATTGTGCCATCTTTCTTGGCAATCACGCCATGAATCGCCAAGGGTATTGCAGTCCATTGATATTTTTTTATGCCGCCATAATAATGTGTATCAAAGTATGCAAAGCCATCCTTCTCATACAATGGCTTCTGTTTGATATCAATTCTGGGAGAATCGATATGCGCTCCAAGAATATTCATTCCCTCAGACAACGGCTTCTTGCCAATCTGAAAAAGTACAATACTCTTATCCATTTGAACTGCATAAAACTTATCCCCTGCCTTTATCGGCTCCCCTTTTTCAAGGATACCAAATAACTCTTTATAGCCGTTTTCCTGTGCCATCTCAATCACACGCGAAACACATTCACGCTCTGTCTTACCATGATTCAAGCAATCTTTGTATCTATCACAAACCTCCTGCATTTTCTTTTTTTCCTCATTTGTGTACTTAAGCCATAGATTGTCCTTTTTCATTTTCTCATACCTTCCTCACTCTTTAATATGTAAATTTATGTGCCTGTTCCGCCAGTTCCGCTGCCAGCGCTGACAAATTTTGAGCCATACCTGTAATGTTCGTAATTACATTGTCCTGTGTCTCCACTGCAGCAAGCACCTCCTCACTGCCTGCTGCATTCTCCTCGGAAGCGGCCGATATTGCATCAATCATTTCCACAATAATTTGCTTGCTTCCTGTCATATTTGTGCTGGATTCATACAAAGTATCAACACTTGACTGCACACTCTCAAGACACTGTTCTATCTGCACAAAATTCTTTTTGGTATCACCTACACTGTTTTCCTGTTCCTGAAAAATCTGCTCCATCGTTTCCATATTTCTAGTTGCATCTGCAGTTTTCTCTAAAAGTTCTTGAATAATTGTACCAATTTCATTGGTCAGACTGTTTGTCTCTTCTGCAAGCCCTCTGATTTCCTCTGCCACAACAGCAAAACCTCTTCCTGCATCTCCGGCTCTTGCAGCCTCAATCGCCGCATTTAAGGAAAGAAGATTCGTCTGGTCTGCAATATCATTAATCTTCTGACTTGTCGCTTCAATTTTCTGCGCCTCCTCATTATTCTGCTGCATTGCATCCCGCACAGCGGCGATACTCTCCCGACTTTTCTCCGTCTTTTCCATCAAGTCTTTAATTGCAGTAAGACCGCTATTTTTTACCTGATCCATCTCTTTGGCATTACTTCTGAGATTTTCCGTATCACAGATATTCTGTACAATCAGCTCATCCAACTTTGCAACTTCATTTGCGCTGGTTGTCGCTTCCCCTGCCTGCGACATCGCTGCACTGCTCAGATCATTCATAGTTTTGTTAATCTCATCTGATGAATGTTTAATCTGTGTTGTGTGTTCTGCCAGTGTCCCCGCATTATCAGACAGTGCGCCTGCCGTCTGATCGATTTGTTTTACAATATCACGCAAGTTATCATACATCAGTATAATATTTCTGCTAATGCTTCCAATCTCATCTTTCCTTGTACGCATCACGCGGATATCCGCCATATCTCCTTCGGTCAAATCGTAGCGCGCAATTCTGTGAATCTCTGCCACAGTCCTTTTGAGTGGCTTCACAAGCAAAAATTCCATAAAAACAGCTAAAATCACCAATGCAATAACTCCTACAGTTAGACTTACTATGGTCGCAGTCTTGACAGTCCCCATAATTTCTGTTCTTGCTTCCGCCATTGGAATTCCAGAAACTTTCATGACTTCTTTTTCCATCATTTTACACGCAACAACATTATTGATAGAAAAAGCAATTGTAAGAACAATAAACATTAAAACACTAATCGTTACTATAATAGAAACTTTCCTGTATTTTTTGTTTTCCATGTGCAAGATTCCCCCTGTTACAAATTAATATAATACAAGTATAGTGTATATCTTTTTCAATTTCAAGTTATTTCCTGCGTTCAGGCAACTGAACCAAAATAATCGCTGCAAAAGCAAGCGCGCAGCCTGCAATCTCCCTTACCGTGAGCACCTGATGGAGCAACAGCCACCCAGCCAACACAGAAATTACAGACTCTAAACTTAAGATTAGGGAAGCCGCTGTGGGATTCATACCTTTCTGTCCAATAATCTGAAATGTGTAGCCCACACCACTTGAAAGCACACCTGCATATAAAATTGGAAGCCATGCTGCGAAAATCTCTGACCAATGTGGCTGTTCTAACAAAAACATCATAATTGCCCCAAGAACCGCATTTGTAAGAGTCTGCACACAAGAAAGCTTTACGCCGTCTACCAGCGGCGAGAAGTGATCTACAACGAGAATATGCACCGCAAAGACAGCAGCACAACCCAGCATATAAAGGTCACCTTTTTGCAGCCGAAAATCCCCCTTTGTGATACACAATAAATAAAGCCCCAAGGAAGCAAGCCCCACAGCAATCCACACTCTCATCCCTGTCTTTTTTTTGAGAAAAATCCCAAAAACGGGTACAAGAATAAGGTACATTGCCGTGATAAATCCTGCTTTTCCTACCGTGGTGTACTTCACTCCAAACTGTTGTAGTGTACTCGCAGTAAAAAGACAGAGACCACAGCAAATGCCACCAATCGCCAATGCCTTTTTGTTCTCCTTTTGAGCATATTTCCTCTCCCTGTCCGTGTGCATAAATACAGCACAGGGCACTAGAACTACCAATGCAACCACATTTCTCACTGCAATAAAAGTATAAGGACCCACATAGTCCATTCCCACGCTCTGCGCAACAAACGCAACTCCCCAGACTGTGGCAGCCATAAATAAAATCATGGATTGCCGAATAATAAATTTGTTCATAATCTTTTGTTCTTCCTATTAGTATATAAAGACTTAAAAATATTGTACTAGCCACGAGTATAATCATACCACAAATAATAAAATATTGCTATCAAAAATCCCACACCAGAAAGCAATCACTTTCTAATGTGGGATATATCAACTTTTAAGTTTTCTAAAAATCATCGATAATTGGCACATCCTCCTCAAAAGTCTCTTCCCCAACCTCGTTGATTGTTGTATTTCCCGCCTTTCCATACTGATAGAGCTGGTCTAAAAACTCAATTGCCGCTCGAATTTTTGTGCGTAGCAGATATCCACCAGCCTGTGTAGATGCTGCCAATGAGGCAGCAGATAGATTGGGTGTCCATCCGTAAGCTTTGCCATGAAAATCCTGTATTTTGCGCAATACTTCGTTGATTTCCTCTTTTGTTAATGGCACTAGCTGCGGCGCTCGCACCAATAAATCCAAAACGGATTTCATTGGCTCCTGCTCTTCTGGATAGATCTCTGCAAGATTTTCGTACTCATGTTTCCCGTCAATGACATCTTCCACATAGGAGGCGCTGAGCGCAAAGATACTAAATGTATTCTCTGGACATTGTTCTGGCTGCAAAAACTGTGCCATATTGCGATACGCATTCAAGCGCGCTTTTTTGCCGAGTCGTCCCATAAGCTCTGTCTCATCAATCAAAATCACCCACCCATGATATTTCATTTGAGTAAACAGATGACTCATAAACGAAAGATAATCCCCACAATGTTTTGTTTTTGAAAATGTCTCATTATATTTAACCGGCTGATTAAAAATACGCCGATAAATCTTTTTCAGCGAGGCATTTGCAACAAAGTCTCCCTCTAAATCTGCCTGTAACAAGAACTTCTCATCTGGGTCCTCTGTGTTGAGATAAGAACGAAACAGATAATACAGTTTATCCATCTTTAACTGTTTCAAGGCATAGAGAAGCATCTCATTTGCTATGGGCGTATTGGCGGATACCCCATCTAATTCGTGCAGAAATCCTGGCTGTTCTCGCATAGGGAGATAAGTATTCTGTATCAGTTTCTGATAGACTAGATACAGTTTGTCCATCGGCGTTTCTTTGTTTAAAGATAAATAAGAAACCACCATATTATTGGAATGCGCAAGATGAAAAACCGTGTTTAAAAGATGGGTCTTTCCTTCTCCATACTTGCCACAAATCACCATTCCACTCGATTTTCCCTGCTCGCATACCTGGTCAAGACGTTCCGAGATTTCCTTCATAATTTTCGGACGCGCCTCAGAGAAATATTGACCTACAGCACGGGAAGGAACCCCTGACCGCAGCGCCTCAATCATATGTCTTGCTTCCACATCATACATCTGCGCCCACCTCCTGCATTGCATTTATAATCATCTGTGGAATCCCTACTGCTCCTGTGCGCGCACGCTCCACAATCTCCACTGCTTCTTCTGTCTCTAGCGGTCTAACAGTATTGTGCTCCTCCGCTATGCTCTTGGAGAGCGCAATAATCACATCTGACGTATATTCCTGCGCCGCCAGACGGTCCATGTCAACCATATCAGAAAATCGGTTAAAGCGTTCGCCAACAATCTCATTTTGAATGCGCATCCACAATGCCTGATAAGATTTTATCCCAGCGTTTTCATTGTCGAGCAGTTCCCGATCAAAAGCATACACAAACATAATGTGCTTCATACTGTCAATATCATCAATCAACTGCCGGATACTCTCATAGGTATCTTCCCGTTTCACTTTGGTATAATGCACCAATTCCAGACTAGAACGGCTCGTCAAAATTTCCATATCGTCAATTGTGACAAACAAGCCTGAATAGCCACCCATGCAAATCAGTTCTGCCAAAGAACGCAGCATATGCCTTGCATTATATTTTGTGATGCGGCTCGGATAAAAGTCTAGCGCTCGAAGCTGTGAAAGTTTAATCGAGCGATCCCCCTTTAGCCACGCAAGCAGCAGCTCTTTATTTTGCTCCTCCAAGACAGGGTATCCCAAGATACTTCCTGTAAGCATACTACATGCAAGAGCAAAATTATTATCCATCAAAGGATTATCCAAAAAAATCTTACGAAGCAAAGTGCGAATTTCTCGCTTGGTAATCGCATCTCCTGAGCCATTCTGCGACAGATAGTCAATAAACCGCATTCCTTCTGGAATATCCTGATAGGAAAATCCCATCTCCTGAATTAAAAAATGGCTGACTGCCTCCAAACAATCCATAATATTACACTGTTCAAGAATTTCTACATAGATATCCTTAAAATCATGCAGCCAAATTTCCTTTGCAGAAAACTGCGCTGTCTTATAATTTTCTGTTTTGGCAATCGTTGTCATCAATTGCAAAAAATACGTTTTTCCACTGCCTTGACGCCCTGTCACAAACTTAATTTTGCTACCGCCATTTTTTATATATTCCTGAAGATATTTTTCCTGCCAAAAATCACTTAAAAAATCAATTCCACATTTGGACATTGGTGCGAAATCTTCCTCAGCCAACTCCTGAACACTAGACATTTCCTCAAAAGTTGAAAGCTCATTAAGCTCTCCTGTCATAGTCTGCCCTCCTCACTGCCTACGCAAAAAAACGGATTGTTGCAAGAAATTGTTCCTTTCCTATCTGATCAAGAATACGGATTCCTTTTCCAACTTCTCTGCTTGGTCCAAATTGAAATCTTCTGCCATTTTTTGTCTTCTCTATCCCAGAAATATAAAGTCTTGCTAAGTCAAAGGCAAAATTTTGCTGGTCATAATCCTTCCGAAAACGACTCATAGGTGCCAAAAGCTTATAGAGACTTGTCAAATAAATATCTGCCTCTTGCCGCTTTTTAAATTTTAAAATCGCAAGGTCATAGATATCAGCCAATTCACTTGCAAATGACAACGCATTAAAAGATGCCTTGTTTAGTTTCTCCTGGCCACTCTTAACAATGTCCACAAAACTATTCGGCCGCATACACTGCACTTTCTTGCGGTCCAAATACAAATCCTGATTTTCCATATCCAATTTCACGCGGTATGGAAACATTTCATAAACTGGTGTTTCCCCGCGGACATCCACACCTTTTTCTGCACACGCTGCAAGCATCTGCTCCGCAAATTCCCCACTTTCAAAATACGCTTTCGCATCAAAACCATTTGCCGCTGTCTTCATAGCATCAATTGCTTCCGACATCGTAGAAACTGCCTGCGTCATCGCCTCCAAGTCCCTGACAAGACTCTTGACGTCTCCTCCATCAATCTCACGCACAACGGCTTTAAACAGCTTTTGCATGGAAGCCAATCCATCTTTAATATTTTTCTCCTGTGGCTGCAGGTCCTGATAAAAATCTTCGTAATTCATTTTTTCTCCTTATCTGTGTGTTTTCCTTATTTATATCTATGTTATAACGCTATACAAAGTATATCTGATGCCATATCAATTTTCAATATTTTGTTTAAAATAAGTACAAATTTTGATATAATATGGTGTAACAGTTCAGATACCTTCACTATTACGGACAAAAATCCATGCAAAATCGCCTTTGGCGATGGATTTTTGCTTGCAGCCACCACGTTGTTTTACGGTATTTGCAGCAAAGTGCAAATACCTATCTGAACTGTTCCCGTAACAACATCTATTTCTATCTTCCCCCTAAAAAATACCTTGTAGGAATAGAAAAATAGTGATAGAATATCTTTGTATAAACCCGTTTTGCAAATTCATATGATAAAAGAGGATTATATTATGAAAAAAAGAAAGATGCTGTGTGCCTTCCTTGCTGCAATGCTTGTTTTAAGTGGACATTCTGCGGGGTATGTCTACGCAGCACAGGAGAGCGAATCTTCACAAATCCCAGAGTCTGTCGATTTTCCGCCGGAAGAATCCCAGACCACGCCAGAAACCCTGTCTGAATCAACGACAGAGGCTAAAACAGAGAACAATAATACCAATACAATGACGGAAGAGGAACTTGCCGCCTACTATGGCAACTCGGTTTTTGTAGGCGATTCTATTATGGTAGGCTTTCGGAATTACTGTGCAAAACAAAAGACGTTTGCGCATGATATCCAGTTTTTGGCAGCAGGTAATTTCTCCGCGTTTAACGCGATGAAACCTGTCACAGCCAACAATGTCCACCCCATGTATCGCGGCAAAAAATATCAAGTGTGGAACGCAATTCCTCTGATTGGCAGCCAGCGTGTTTTTCTTCTTCTCGGCATGAACGATCTCGGTATTCTTGGATTAGAAGGTGCACGCGATCAGTACAAACTGCTGATTGACAAAATTTTAGAGACATCACCAAATGTTGAAATCCATATAATCAGTGTGACTTATACGCTGCCAAACTTAGGAAAAAAGACACTGAACAACGAAAATATTGCACAGTACAATATCCTTCTGCAAAAGATGGCAGAGGAGAATGGCTGGGGATATATTGACCTTGTAACCCCAATCTCCGACGGAAATGGAAATCTTGCAGCGGAATGTTGCAGCGATGGTTATGTGCATCTGTCCAAAACTGCCTATGCCTTGTGGGAAACTGCACTGATTGATTACGCCAACACGCAGACAACTTCCAGTCAGGAAGAAACAGAGCCGGAAACGTTAACAGAAGAGACAACAGAAACTGATTTGACTTTGGAATCAGAGCCAGAGACGGAAATAAAATCGCAGGAAACCACGCCTGCGCCAAGCGACACAAAAAACAAAATAGAATCCATTCTGGAAACTCCGGTCAAAAAGTAAGGAGAGAACATGAGAAAGATACAAAAAATAACAGTAGCCCTTGTCATTGCAGTTTTTCTTTGTAGTGGCTGCACTGACAAAACGAAGACCACTGCTTCCGACGCAGTACAGACTTCCAAACCAGAGACAACAGCAAAATCTATCGATGAAATTTATCAGGAAATCACACAGGCTGTCACATTGCAATCACCTGCATGTATGGATGAAGACTTTATCTCAAACTACTACGGCATTGATACAAAAACGCTTTCCGAGTATGTCTTTAGCATGTCAGAAGACGCTGCACAGGCAGAGACTATCATTATTATGAAAGCACAGCAATCAGAGGATTTGGAAGGACTTTCTAACTGTCTGCAAACGGTGGTTGATGAGAAGAAAAACGAAATGGAAAATTATATACCAGAACAGTTTGCCATCGTGGAAAAAAGCAAAGTTCAGACAAAGGGTAATTATGTGTGGCTTGTAATCTCCGAAAATGCAGAGTCAATCACAGATATTATTGAAAACAGTCTGTCATAGTGGAGGAAAAACATGGTCTTTAGCGGTATTCCTTTTCTCTTTTTCTTTCTCCCACTATGCCTGATTTTGTACTATGCAGTCCCATTTTCCTGGAAAAATGGGATTTTGCTTATTTTCAGCCTTGTTTTTTATGCGTGGGGAGAGCCGTTGTACATTCTTCTAATGCTGTTTTCCACGCTGCTCGACTACACAAACGGACGACTTATGGAGCGGTTTGGCACAACAAGATGCAGAAAAACCTTTTTTCTGTGCTGCAGTATCTGTGTCAATCTGCTCATTCTTGCCTTTTTTAAGTATGCAGATTTTGCCGTGTCCCTTGTAAATGGGATTTTAGGCACACAGATTGCATTGCCTGGAATCCATCTTCCGGTGGGCATCAGCTTTTACACATTTCAGACAATGAGTTACATTATTGACCTCTATAAAGGTGAAGTGAAAGCGGAGCACAGCTATGCTGCATATCTAACTTATGTATCAATGTTCCCGCAGTTGGTCGCTGGTCCAATTGTGCGTTTTTCAGATATACAAGAACAACTGCATCACCGGAAAATCACTTTTGACGCAATACAGACAGGGCTTTTGCGCTTTATGTTAGGACTCTTTAAAAAGGTGTTGATTGCCAATCAGGTTGGCGCGCTATGGGAAGAAATCCGCATGTTAGACGCTTTAAACATCAGTGTAGCCACAGCATGGCTTGGCGCACTCTGCTTCACTTTGCAACTTTATTTTGACTTTAGCGCATACAGCGACATGGCGATTGGTATGGGACACATGCTTGGCTTTACGTATCATGAAAATTTCCGCTATCCATTGACCGCCATCTCTGTGACCGATTTCTGGCGGCGCTGGCATATTTCACTGTCCACTTGGTTTCGTGATTATGTCTATATACCACTTGGCGGAAACCGACGTGGAATCCCTCGCCATTTGTTTAACATTTCAGTTGTGTGGTTTCTGACAGGACTCTGGCATGGCGCATCTTGGAACTTTATTTTGTGGGGTGTCTACTATGGCATCTTACTGATGCTTGAAAAATATATCTGGGGAAAAGCGCTTGCAAAATTACCCAAACTTTTGCAACACATTTATGCATTTTTAATAGTCGTCTTTGGATTTGTCATCTTTGCAATTACCGACTGGAATGCGCTTGGCGTCTACATCTGCCTGCTTTTTTCCTTCGCCACAAACAGTCTTGTCGACACACGTTTTCTCTGGTATCTTGGCAACTACGGTTTTGTGATTGCGATTGCCTGTATCCTTGCCTGCCCTGTTTATCCACGGCTTTGTCAGAAGGCAGCCACGCTCAGCAAACCAATGCGCTGTCTTGTGTCTGTTGTTTCTGGCGTGGCAGTTCTATTACTGTTTGTATTGTCCACAGCATATATGGTGAGTGACACTTACAATCCATTTTTATACTTTCGATTTTAAGAGCTGTAAAGAAATAAAATGACAATATTGCTAAATTATTTCTTTACAGTTCCTTAGATAAAGGATTCATACTATGATTACAGAAAATAAAATTAAAAAAGTGATAACGATTCTGCTCTGTGTAGGAATTTTATCCCTTTCTATATGGCTTCTTCTCTCTCCAAAGAAGGATTTTTCAGAAAATGAAAATAGATATCTGACCAAGTTTCCAGTTCTATCCGCAAAAAATATGCTCGATGGAACTTACACAGAATCATTGAGTGATTGGCTTGCGGATCACTTCCCACAGAGAGATTTTTTTGTGGGGTTAAAGAGCCAGACAGAGATTCTAAGCGGCAAAAAAGAAATCAACCATATTTATATTGCAAAAGAAGATTACTTGATTGAACAATATGCACAACCACAAAATACACAGCGGATTATAGACACTCTTACCCGCTTTTATGAGAAAGTATCTCAAGCGGAAGTAAATATAAATCTAATGCTAGTGCCAACAGCCGTGACTATCCACAAGGATTTGCTTCCCCAAAATGCCCCTGCGTCCAATCAGCTAGAAACTGCGCAATCCATTTATACTGCTACAGGGATTCCTAAAATTGACTGTACAGAGTTCCTTTTCACTGGCATTTCGGAAGGTCAGCTCTACTACCGCACGGATCATCACTGGACCACACTTGGCGCTTACTACGGTTATCTCGCTTTCTGTGCGGCAAAAAATTTGCAGCCTGTGTCGCTCACTTCGCTGCAAAAACAGACAGTGACAGAAGACTTTGCTGGAACGCTATACTCCAAGGTAAATGATTACAATCACAAAAAAGATTCTATCACTGTGTACACCAACCCAGAGGACCATCTCACTGTCACGTACACCGATACCGGTGAAATGTCAGACAGTCTCTACAATTTTGATTATTTGACAGAGAAGGACAAATATTCCCTTTTCCTAAATAACATTCATTCCCTGATTGAAATTGAGAATCAAACGTCGTCCTCCGAAGATGTGCTAATGCTTATCAAGGACAGCTACGCCAATTCCATAGTGCCCTTTCTCGCACACCATTATCGGAAAATCTATGTCTTTGACACGCGTTATTACAAAGATGGACCATCCTCATTTCTATCAGAGCACAAAGAAATTAACGATATTTTACTATTATATAATATGAACACTCTCGATACTGACTCCGGCATTCGGGGGATTTATTGAGTAATAGACGCTTAGCGTTTTATATAAGGAGATTTTATGAACGAAAAAGCATTGCGTATACTAGAATACCAAAAAATTATCAGTCTGCTCATGGAAAAAGCAAGCTCCGAGCCCGGAAAAGAACTGTGCCAGAAGCTAACTCCAATGACAGACATTACCCAGATAGAGGAAGCGCAGCAACAGACTGCCGACGCTTTTAGCAGACTTGTAAAGGGCGGTAGAATCCATTTTAGCGGAAATAAGGACATTCGTTTTAGCATCCGTTCTCTGGAAATTGGAAGTCCTCTCTCTGCCAGCGAACTTATAAAAATTGCCGCTTCGCTTGCCTGTGCCACAAGAGCAAAAGCATTTGCGCGCTCAGAGCACGACGAGGAGACGCAGGACAGCTTACAGACATTTTTTGCAGACTTAGAACCGCTAACACCGCTGCAAAATGAAATTAATCGCTGTATCCTCTCCGAGGAGGAAATTGCAGATGATGCAAGTTCGACACTCAAACATATCCGACGCAGCATCAATCTAACCAATGAAAAAATACACAGCCAACTGACAGGTATGGTAAACGGCAGTTATCGCACTTATCTGCAAGACACTGTTATCACAATGAGAAACAATCGCTATTGTATTCCTGTCAAATCAGAGCATAAAGGAAATGTGCCAGGAATGATTCATGATCAGTCCTCCACTGGCTCCACGCTTTTTATCGAGCCAGCGGTTGTTGTCAATCTCAATAATCAGCTCAAAGAGCTTGCTCTAAAAGAAAAAGAAGAAATTGAGCGTATTTTGGCAGAACTCAGCGCAAGTGCCGGCGAACACACAACGGAGCTTGCGAACAACTTCCACCTTTTGACACAGCTCGACTTTATCTTTGCCAGGGCTGGACTTGCCATTGACATGAATGCTTCCCGCCCACTGTTTAATCAGAACCGTTATATTCATATTCGCAAGGGCAGACACCCATTATTAGACAAGAAAACTGTTGTTCCTATTGATATCCATCTTGGAAAAGAGTTTGACCTTTTGATGGTGACGGGTCCAAACACCGGCGGAAAAACAGTATCGCTAAAAACAGTTGGACTTTTCACGCTAATGGGACAGGCAGGCCTGCATATACCAGCGCTTGACCGTTCCGAACTTGGCGTGTTTACTGAAGTATATGCCGATATTGGTGACGAGCAAAGCATTGAACAGAATCTATCTACTTTTTCTGCCCATATGACAAACACCATCTCCATCTTGAAAAATGCCAATGAAAATTCACTTTGCATTTTTGATGAACTTGGCGCAGGAACCGACCCAGCAGAAGGCGCAGCGCTCGCAATTGCAATCTTAAAACACTTGCACGATAAAGGCATCCGCACAATGGCAACCACGCACTACAGCGAGCTAAAAGTGTTTGCGCTCACCACTCCGTATGTGGAAAATGCCTGCTGTGAATTTGATGTGGAAACCCTTCGTCCCACCTACAAGCTTTTAATCGGTATTCCAGGAAAGAGCAATGCCTTTGCAATCTCTGCTAAACTTGGCCTTCCCGACGAGATTATTGTCTCCGCAAAGGAACACATTAGCGAGGAAGAAGAAAGTTTTGAAGACCTTCTCGCAAACTTGGAATCAAGCCGGCGTACAATTGAAAATGAACGCAACGAAATCCAACGTTACAAGACAGAGATTGAATCGCTAAAAAAGAAACTGGAACAAAAGCAAGAGCACATTGACGCACAGAAAGATAAAATCCTACGCGAGGCAAATGAGGAGGCGCGCAAAATTCTTCAGGAGGCAAAAGATGTCGCTGATGAGGCTATCCGTGATTTTCAGAATGTCCATGTCAATAAAACTTCCATACAGGATTTGGAAAAAACTCGCGCAAAAGTGCGCGACAAGATTTCTGAGAAAAATGCAAAACTCTCCGTTGTGCCAGAAAAACCTACCCACAAGATATTAAAACCCAACCAAATTAAGCCTGGCGATATGGTAAAAATTGTATCTATGGGCTTAAAAGGAACTGTCTCTTCCAAACCAGACGCAAAAGGAGACCTTTTTGTGCAGTGTGGTATTATCCGATCAAAAGTAAATATTAAAGATCTGGTGTTAGTGAATGAGGATCTTCTTTCTGGTACTGCTGCCCATAAAAAGGGTTTTGGCAACAATGGCAGTACACCCAAAACAGGTGGAGGAAATATTGGCATGTCCAAGGCTGCAACCATTTCCTCCGAGATTAATCTGCTGGGAATGACTGTCGATGAAGCACTCTCAGAACTTGACAAATATCTTGATGACGCCTATTTGTCACACGCACCAAGCGTGCGCATTGTTCATGGAAAAGGAACTGGTGCACTTCGCCAAGCCGTCCAAAAGCACTTAAAACGTATTTCCTATGTGAAATCCTACCATCTTGGCGAGTACGGCGAGGGAGATTCTGGGGTGACAATTGTAGAATTTAAATAAAATGCAAACAAGAAAGGATCGAAAAAATGGCGAGCAAACAAAAAATTTTGATTGTTGATGATGATGAAAATATAGCGGAACTAATCTCATTGTATTTGACAAAGGAATGTTTTGAGACCAGAATTGTATATGATGGAGAATCCGCATTGCAGGAAATGAACAGCTTTTCACCGGATCTTATTCTACTTGATCTAATGCTTCCAGGAATCGATGGCTATCAGGTATGTCGCGAGGTGCGCCAAAAATCGCAGACCCCGATTATTATGCTGTCTGCCAAAGGAGAAGTGTTTGACAAAGTGCTTGGATTGGAGCTTGGCGCCGACGATTACTTGGAAAAACCTTTTGACACCAAAGAACTTGTCGCGCGCGTAAAGGCTGTTCTTCGCCGCTACAAGACTGCTGTACCCGCAGAACCTACATCTGATGCCAAGCAGGTCACATATCCCAGCCTTACTATCAATCTTACCAACTACTCTGTGATATACAATGGCAACACGGTAGAAATGCCACCCAAGGAACTCGAACTGTTGTACTTTCTTGCCGCGTCGCCAAATCATGTGTACACAAGAGAACAACTTCTTGACCAAATCTGGGGATATGAATACATCGGGGACACGCGCACTGTCGATGTGCATATCAAAAGGCTTCGCGAGAAAATTAAAGACCACGAATCCTGGCGCATCGCGACGATCTGGGGTGTCGGATATAAATTTGAAGTAAAAAACATATAATTTTGAACGCAGAAGGAATGAACCACCCTTGAAAAGAACACTCTATTTAAAATTTGTACTGGCATATATTATCTTTGCATTTTTTGGCTTTATTGTTGTTGCAACCTTTACCTCCAGCATGACACTGGAACATATGAAGCGGGAACGTGCGGATTCTCTGTATAAAGAAGCACTGTTAATCGCTGACTCCTACGCTGCTGATCTGTACAACAACGAGATTACGCTCGAATCCGTATGGCGCCAGATTGAAGCTATCGGCACATTTCTCGACGCCTCCATCTGGATTGTAAACCCGTCTGGACTTATTGTGTTGGATTCCAGTTCACCATTAGAAATTGAAAATCCTGCAACCATTCCAAATTTCAGTCCCACAATCACAGGAAACTCTTTCTATACGGTTGGAAATTTCTTTGGCATGTTTGAAAATGAAATGATCTCTGCATTTGCACCGATTACCGCCCAATATAAAGTGAAAGGCTATGTGGTTATCCATGCCTCTGTCGAGGAGCTGCAATACTCCTGCAACTCCCTTTTAAATATCTCCTACATCACGCTGGTTATCCTGTTTTTATTGTCGCTAATCATTCTGCTTTTCTTTACGGAAATGGTATATTTGCCGCTTCGCAAAATTACGCACGCGACAGAACAGTACGCGATTGGTAACTTTCGATATGAATTTCAATTAGACAGCGAAGACGAAATTGGATATCTTGCCGCCTCACTTGCATATATGGCAAGTGAAGTTGCAAAGAGTGAGGACAATCAAAAGCGGCTTGTCGCAAATATTTCTCATGATTTTCGCTCCCCGCTCACTTCAATGCGCGGGTATCTCGAAGCAATGTTAGATGGTACAATCCCACCTGAAATGCATGAGAAATATATTGGTGTTGTATTAAATGAGACGGATCGTCTGACAAAATTAACAAACTCTTTGCTCACACTCAACAATCTTAGCACCAAGGGCATGATACTTGACCGAAGCAATTTTGACATCAATCAAGTAATTAAAAACACTGCTGTTTCCTTTGAGGGAACTTGTCGCGAAAGGCTAATCTCCATTGAATTAGTCCTCACAGGAGATACCATGTATGTGAATGCAGATATGGTTAAAATCCAACAAGTACTTTACAATCTATTGGACAACGCCATTAAATTTAGTCACAAAAATTCTTCGATTAAAATCGAGACAATAGAGAAATCCAACAAACTTTTGGTATCAGTAAAAGATAGTGGTATTGGCATTCCTAAAGACAGCATTCGTCTAATTTGGGATCGCTTCTACAAGACCGACCTCTCCCGCGGCAAGGACAAAAAAGGAACTGGTCTAGGACTATCCATCACCAAAGAAATCATTCAATCTCACAATGAAAATATCAATGTCATTAGCACAGAAGGCGTTGGAACAGAGTTTATCTTCACCCTAGAAAAAGCGGACGAAAAGAAAATGGAGTAGAGAAGCAAAACTTCTCTACTCCATTTTTTGTATTACTTTCATATACGGTTGTGTCTTGTCCCGCATCATCAAAAATCCCTGTTCCAATGCATCCAGTCCCAAATAATGCGTAATGCAACGCTGTGGAGAAACTGCTCCGCGCTCTAACCTATCAAGTACATAATGCCAATCATCTTCCACACTATGAGTAAAAGAAGAATTCCAACTGCCCTTTATAGTCAACTGATCGCGAAGAATTTTCCAATATGTACTTTTTTCAAAATGAATGTCAGACGCTGGATTGCCCACAAGCTGTACAATTCCATTTGGTGCTGTACAGCGTACTGCATCGGATATCGTTTCATTTTTGCCAACACACTCAAAGAAAACCTCCACTCCTACACCCTTTGTCTGTGCCATCAACCAGTTGCATAAACTTGTGTTCTTATTTTGAGAAACATGATCTTCCTGCACCCCAATTTCCACCGCCATTTCTCGTTGGAAATCCTTATTGCCCAACACATAAATATTAGAGAATCCCGCTTCCTTCAAAAACAGAACAAGCAGCATTCCAATCGTGCCAAGACCGCAGACTGCTATACTTCTTGTTCTGTCTGCATCTTCAGGAAATGCGCTGCGCATGGCATGAACTGCAACTGCCATTGGCTCCATCATTGCTGCCTGCTCATAGGTCACATTGTCGGGAAGTGCAATCAAGTTCCACTCTGGCACTGCCACAAACTCTGCAAAGCCACCATCTCTGCGTGAGCCAAGATAACTATAACTGCGACACAGCTCATAGTGCTGTTTTTGACATTCCGCACAACTTGTACATGGTATTAACGGAAAAATGCCAACACGCTGCCCCAACCATTTTTCACTGACATTGTTTCCAAGTTCCACCACTTGTCCCGAAAACTCATGTCCTGGAATCAGCGGGTGCACATGTGCCCCTGTCTGATAAATTCGCGGAATATCCGATCCGCAGATACCTGCCGCCTTCACCGCAACAATCACCTCATTCTCCGCTGGATGCGGTCTGTCTACCTCCTCAAATCGAATATCATTTACACCATGCAAAACCCAAGCTTTCATCAAAATTCCTCCTTTACCGCAGATCGGACATCCAATATACATATTCATCGCCACTTTTATAATTCTTTTTATGTTTTACCAATCTTATCAGCCATTTTACATTTGGATATTGGTCCAAAAAATTTCTAATAATAATTCCATCTGCCAAAAGGGCATCTGGCATATCGAACTCATCATAGTCATCATCAAACACAGATACTTCCATGCCATCATATATTGTAATATCATTTCCATCAGAATCATTTACAATATCTGCTTGTGAAAATAAATAGATAGGCGCTTCCTCCTCTTTCGCAATGGCACAAAATTCATTAAAATCTAACCAAATTCTAGTTTTATCTAGTGGCATAGTAGTCGTATATTTGTTCTGTTTCATATGCTGTTTTCCTTACACCAATCGATTCTTTTTCCAGTTTCCTGTGCGATACCAGAAATAAGAAATCAAATAATTTGCTGTCCACCCCATTGGAACTGCATACCATATTAGTTGGATTCCCCACACTGGAGAACACAGTTGTGCTACCAAGACACGAATTGCCAAGTTAATCAGATTCGCAAGCATATAGACTTTAATATCTCCTGCGCCTCTTAAGATTCCATCTGTTATCGCCTTAAATCCCAGAAAGGAAAAGAACAAACCAATAAATCGAAAATAGGATGTTCCTGTCTCAAACGCCACCGCAGACTCCCCCTGCTCAACAAAGGCAGACAATATTGGATTATAAAAAAGTTGCGATATCAAAATTAATACCACTCCAAAACCAATGATAATACCATAGGCCGCATGATATCCCTGCCGCACACGCTCTGGCTTTCCAGCACCAAGATTCTGTGCCGTAAACGTAGACATCGCATTTCCCGTTGCGATCATTGGCACAATACAGAGGGATTCAAGCCGCATTCCCGCCGAATATCCCGCAAGCGCCGACGATCCAAACTGATTGACCGCAGACTGTGTTAACAACATACCGATGCTCACAATGGATTGCTGCACAATTGATGGAATTGCAATCTTAACCCCAGTAGCAAACATATCCCTGCGAAACCGCTCAACTCTGCCTTCCACTGGATAAGTGGTCAGCAGTCGCATCAGAATGATAAAAGAAATGACCGCCGCAATTCCCTGTGCAATCACCGTCGCAACCGCAGCACCAGAAACACCCATATTTAAACCGCCCACCATCCAGAAATCTAACACAATATTTAATATAGAAGAAAAAATTAACAAAAATAGTGGTATCTTAGACCTGCCAAGCGCATTAAAGTTCGCTGACAAAATATTGTACATAAACATAAATGGCAGACCCACAAAATAAATTTGAAGATATGCTACTGCGTCTGGCATAATATTTTCTGGCGTCTTTAACAACCGCAGCACCGTTGGATTAATAAAAAATCCTAACACTGCCAACAGCGTGCTAAACACCATAAATGTGATTAGAAATGTGTACACGGAACTTTTCATCTCCTTATGATGTCCAGCGCCAAGATACTGACTGGTAAGTACAGACGCACCAATCCCTCCACCAATTGCAATCATAATAAATACGGTTGTAAAGGAATAAGATGCCCCCACTGCCGCAAGCGCATCCTCTCCTACCAGATTTCCAACAATAATAGAATCTGCCATATTATAAAACTGCTGAAATAAATTCCCTATAATCATTGGCAGCGCAAAAAGAAATAGGCTGCGCGCCGGTGGTTGTGTAATAAGGTTTTCTTTTGCATTCTGTACCATATTTTTTTCCTCACTCTATCTTTTGTATTAGCACTCTCAAGAACGAGAAAGACAAGCAACATTAAAAGTTATTTTTGAATCGTTCTTAAGAATCTATATAAAATATTACTACAGTTACGCTATAAAACACAAGCTATAAATTTAGGAGCTGTTCAGATTTCCGTTTTCCAGAATCCATGCAAATTGCAGTATGCATATGCCGCACATGCCTCATCTTGCTCTGACAATACAAAATGAGCTACGGGCGCATCCTGTGGAGACAGTTTTACAAGCTGCCCGCCTTTCTTTGTCTCAAGGAAAATCCAGTCAATGCTGTGCTCCTCTGACATTGGATGCGCTACACTACCAACCTTCACAGTAATGTTTTTTCCGTTGCACTCCACAACTGGAAGATGTTTTTCGCCTGCACCCTCTGATGTCGTGCTGTCCAAAATGGGAAGATTCAGCGCATCTTTCTTTCCAGATACCAAATACAATACTGCGTCGTTACTTTTTAGAAATACACTCTTATCCATTTTAACATTCTCCTTTTTTAAACTATATTTTAATGAAACTCCATCTTTAATCCCGCCTCACTCTTAAGGCGCTGATATCTTTTGTCCACCTCATTTTGCAAACTTTCTGTAACTTCCTTGTACTCTTCACTGCACAAATGTTTTGTGCGTCCCATCATTGCAAGCCAATCCGTGACAGGAATTTTTTTGCCTGTCGCATCCGGCTCATAGCTTAAGCGTGTCTTTTCATGTTCTATCTCAAATAGCGGGAAATAACAGCAATTTACCCCTGCCTCAATCACCTTTCGCTCTGTGGATGGCGTATCATTCCAATTTAGAGGACACGCGGACAATGCCTTGAGATATGCTGTTCCCTCTGTCTTGGCATAGTACGCTGCCTTGGCCGCTTTTTTAATAAAATCTGTGGGATTGGATTCCGCGGCAGTCGCAATGTAGGGAATCCCTGTTGCTGCCATAATACGGGGCATATCCTTATGAAAAAAAGTCTTTCCATACTGCTTTGCACCCACATGCGAAGTAGAACTTCTTGCTCCTTTTGGCGTCGAATAGGACAACTGATAGCCAGTGTTCATATAGCCGCCATTGTCATATTCAAAAAGTAATAATCGGTGTCCACGGAGCGCAGTTCCAAGCGCTGATCCCATACCAATATCCATACCGCCGTCCCCGCTAACCATAACAAAGATAATGTCTCCCTGTGGAATCTCACCTTTTTTCTGTTTCCTGTAACAGATTTCCGCCAGTCCACTGAGTGTAGCAGCACCATTCTGAAACAGATTATGAAGATAGGGCACCTTGAAACTTGTACGCGGATAGGGTGTTGTGACAATCATGCCACATCCTGTCTGAAATAGAAAAACAATTGGGTCCTCAATCGCTCTTGACAGCAGATTTAGATTGACAGGTATCCCGCACCCAGGACACGCACCATGACCTGGCGCTAGACGCTTTGGCATTGCGGCAGTCGCATTTAAGCTGCCCCCCTTCACTTGCACCTCTCCCATATTGTTTTTCTCTACTTGCGTTGCGCCGATTGATGTCCTATCCGCTGTGACAGGTGCAAAGAAAGCCCCCTTGTCTATCGTCCCCTGCACTGTTCCTGGTGTCACGCCATAATAGTCAAAGTCCGGCGATTTTGCATCGAATGCAATATCTAATAACTTCTCCACATCCTCCGCAAAGAAATCCTTGCCGCCAAGCCCATAGATACGACTTTTAATTTTTGCTCTGCCACCAAATTTTTGCATCATGGCACGCACCTCTAATGAAAGGTTTCCGCCTCCTGCTCCATAACTATCCTGTCTGTCCGCGATTAACATGGTATCTGCCGATGCACAGAGTTCATACAACGCCTTCTCAGGAAATGGACGAAGAACATTCAACGTCACAATACCTGCATTTCTTCCTTTTTTATGAAGATTGTCCACGCCCTCTTTCGCTGTCTCATAGGACGACCCCAACAAAACTAATAGTTCCTGTGCATTCTCACAGTGATACCCTTCTGCTTTGTCATATTCCCTGCCAGAGAGCGCACCATACTCTGTAAATAACTTTGGCAGCAATTCGTCTGCCTGCTGCATGGCAAGATGAAGTTGATAGCGATTATTAATTAAATCCGGCTCATTCATATAAGAACCCACCGTAATTGGATTGGACAAATCTAAAAAAGGATATGTTTCTTTTTTGGGTCCAATAAACTGTCGCACTGTCTCATCTTTTTCAAATCGCAAACATCGTCTTTTTTGATGGCTGGTAAAAAAACCGTCATATGCAACCACCACTGGAAGCCGAACTTGTTCTGCCAAACGCAATGCAATAATATTAAAATCATATACTTGCTGTACTGTATGCGCAAACAATATTGGCCAGCCTGCATTCAACAAATACATAATATCACTGTGGTCCCCTTTAATCGACAACGGACCCGAAACTGTCCTACAAGCCACATTCATCACCATTGGATAGCGCGTGCCAGACTGAACAGGAAACTGCTCTAAAGCGTACAACAGACCATTAGCGCTCGTCGCATTGATAACTCTACCGCCACCGACAGAAGCACCATAGCAAATACCTGCCGCGCTGTGCTCTCCTTCCGCGGCAATCATAATTAAATCTGTCTCGCCTCTAGCACGCATATCGTCAAGGTTTTCTGCAATCTGGGTAGAAGGCGTAATTGGATAGTATCCCATCAAGTCATATCCAATCTGCTTGATTGCAATCGCTGCAATCTCATTTCCGCCTGCGTACTCAATTACTTGCTTTTCCATTAGACCTCGCCCCCTTCTATCCTTTTTTCAGTCAGATAAGATTCTGAGGTGATATATCCATCTGGTCCAGTTTTTATATAATAATCTGGTGCGCGCAACATATCCTGATTCGGCAAGAAATACTGCTTATCTGCATGTTCTGCCTCGACGCCTCGAACCAAAGCGTTGGTCGGACACACATCCACGCAGCGCATACAACCCTTGCAGTGATAATAGTCAAGTCCTCGATTCACCATCATTGTTCTGCCCTTAAATTCTCCCTCAGCAAATTGAAATACCATATCTGGACAAGTGGAATCGCACAGCCCACAATTGATGCAGCGCTCCTTGATAAAGACCGGAAGATACCCTTGCCTGGAAGGGGATAAATCTGCTGTCACAGTACTGCCAAACCGCGGGTTTACACCGCCAATTGGCGCTGTCGCATATCCCCACTCCTGCCCTTTATCAGACATATTAGAATCTTTTTCCTCACTGACTTTGCTCTTAAAAATAGCAATCTCTGCCTTTGATAATTGACGCACCTGCTCATAGCCTTGTTCAAGCCCTTTTAAGTTGCCCTCAAGTGCCGCCGGATACTTTCTGCCAAGGCTGTCCTTGCAAATCTGTCTGGCGCGATCCAATTCAATAAATCCTATTACTTTTGCCATTGCTCCCAACATAACCACGTTCATTCTTGATTTTGTATCCATCGCAATCTGTCTTGCATCGACTACATAACATTCCCCGATTGTCTCTGGCAAATTTCCCATCATTTCTTCCTGCCCGCGATCCAACGCAATAATAACTCGCGTCTGCATACCACATCCTGCCCATGTCTTTTTGTCACGCATTAATGCCTGATGAAAAATAACAAGCAAATCTGGATTGACCACTGCCGAATGCACTCGAATTTCGTTTTCTGGAAGACAAAAACGAATATATCCTTTCACTGGTGTCCCTGTTTTTTCAGAACCATAGCTAGAAAATCCTGCACTGTTGAGATTTAAATATTTTACTGCAAGTTCTCCCACCATTTTCCCACACAAATTTGCGCCCAGCCCGCCAATACTCTCCAAGCGGATTTCATAATAGTCCTTCTGCTGAAAAAACTCCTTAATACTGCCTGCCATAGCTGTTCCTCTCCTCTTTCTTGTATTGATTATCTGCTCTAAAATTCAGTATGGCATTTTTACAAAAAAATATGCGTGACGGATTACTTTTCACCGTCACGCAACTGCTCCCATCAAGGTATATACAATTGTTCCAACGACACCACTTCCAAAAATAATTGTGATGGCATTTAGCTTAAACTTTCTAAGTAAAAATAACGCCACAACAAAAATTATCAACTCAACATATCTAAGATTTCCAAGTACCACCGCTTCTAGTTCTGCCTGAAACAACCCCAACATCAAAATGGATGCACCGGCAGAAGCAATCAGCGCTACAACTGCAGGTCTTAGAGAGCCAAGCACCACTTGAACCCCGCTCACTGTGCGATACTTATAATAAAAATGCGCCAGTGTCAAACAGATGACAAACGATGGAATAATACAGCCTATACTACAGATCAGCACACCTGGAATCCCCGCAATACGCATGCCCACAAAGGTCGCAGAGTTGATAGAAATGGGTCCTGGGGTCATCTCCGCCACCGTAATCAAATCTGAAAATTCCTCCATAGTCATCAGATGATGAATGTTCACAATTTGTTCCTGAATCAGCGGAATCGCTGCATATCCTCCACCTACACTAAACATTCCAACCTGGATAAAGGCAAAAAACAATTTTAACAGCAGCATTTATGACACCTTTCCCTTCTTTTTATTGTTGAACGTGACATATAAATCAACAAGACCAATTCCAAGGCACACAAAGATAATGAGCATGGCACTGACATCAAATAGATAGGTCGCCACAAATGCCACCACCATCATCACAATATACAAAATTCGCTTTGTTTTTATTACATTTGCGGCCAGATTGATTACGACATCAAAAATAACCGCCGCAACACCTGCGCGCATTACCTGAAGCGCTGTGGCAATATAAAGATTTGTGCGAAACTGATCATAAAACAGCGAAATAATTGAAATAATAATCATTGGCGGCAGTATCGTTCCTAAAATCGCTATCAAAGAACCAATAATGCCAGCCATTCGATATCCAATAATAACGGATGCATTCACTGGAAGCGGTCCTGGCGCAGACTGCGTAATTGCAGTCACATCTAACATTTCGTCCTCCTCAAGCCATTTAAGCTCCTCCACATACCTTTTCTTCATCAGAGAGACAATGACAAATCCACCTCCAAAAGTGCAGGCGCTCAGGACAAACATAGATTTAAACAAAGTCCATAACTTACTGTAGTCCTTTTCCATATATCCTCCATTTTATTTTCCAATTTTCTTTTTATTATGCGAAATCCTCCAAATTATATGTATCCTTTTCAAAAATTCCTGTGTTTAATGATCATTAAATTTCCAACAAATCCTTACAATTCGTTTTATCACTTCATCCGTATTTCCTTCTGGTTTCAACTTGCGGCATTTTATCTCAAAAATACTGCCATCTAGTATCTCCACCATAAACTTATCTTCTCTGTCAATTGTAGTGATATCCTTGATCCTCATATCCTCTGCCTCATTAAGCAAGTCAAATAGCTTATCCTTAAAGTAATTTAATTTCATTTTTAGCTCCTTTTTTAGAATACAAGTTTGTATAGGTAACAATATACTACTAATAATCGTTTCTTACTACACTATATCAACTTTTTCGCCCTAAAACAAGATAAATCGATTTACACATCTCGACACATATCGACAAAAGTGACCGCTCCGCGTGCGATTTTTAGTTGTTATTCAACAAGAAATTTGTTAGAATAAAGGCGAAGAAAGTAATACCAGAAACAGTGCAGGCACAGATTTGCACCGTTTCGTAAACCATTATTTAGGAGAACTGTTTTGGATAAGGAATTTGGACATTTGGAAATAAAATTAAATGATTTACTCAAAGAACGGGGATTGAACAAAAATAAGTTATCCCACAAAGCTGAGATGAATTGGAAACAAATTGATAATTATTGTACAAATACTGTTACACGGCTAGACGTATCTGTTCTGTGCAAACTCTGCACCGCCCTAGACTGCGAGATACAAGACTTGCTGGTATTTTATCCGCCAGAAGACAGAACGAAAAATTAAAAATTTGCATAAAAACAGATGCAAAGTATTGGAATAGCACTTCACATCTGTTTTCTTGTATGTCATTATTGATGGATTGCCTTTCTTGTCTTATGGATAAAACCTCTTACTTTTGTTCGCTGCAAGAAAATATCATAACTCTTAATAATCAACACAGAACATGCTGCTTGCTCCATAATTTTATCTGTGCGGAATCCAGTCACCACTTCCTGGATTCCCCAGTCAAGCGAAGCTCCCATAATAATCAGATCATATTTGTCAGAAAATTCTACCACTCGTTCAATCAAATCACCGCTGCAAACCATAATCTCTGCTGGTTGGTCAAATTTGGCTGCTGACTTATCAAGATACGCTTTTGTACTCTCCACATCCTCCTCATGATCCACCACATTTAAAAGCGTAATATTTGCATTGTAAGCATTCGCAATTCGGTTAACAACCTTTGCTGTCATCTTAGAATACCTTCCGCCGCCATAAGGAAATAAAATATTTTGAAAGGTTTGCTTCTGTCCATGCATACGCAGCACCCCAACATCTGCTGGTGCTTCCTGCAGCATCCGATAGGTAATGTTTCCATGCATATATTTCACTAAACCAGAACCATGCCACCCCATAATTACAAGTGGATTTTTTTCTTTCTTGACGACCGACATAATGGCATGGAACGCATCTCTGGAATTAATCAGCACAGGGCGCATGTATGGTTCCGACTCATACTCCTTTAACTTTTGAACCACACTGTCTTGAACTCCCATTGACTGCATCATAACATCATAATCTGCAATTGTGAGCAAATTATCTGGAAAAACATTGACTTTTATTGGAACTACTGTTGTGGATTCCTCCGCCAATGCAATCTTCCTGCCAAAATTTAAAAGTCCATCTGCTGTTTTTGGATTAGATACCGGAATAATAATCTCATTCTTTCTATTTTCTTTTTTCTGCTCCTTAATTTCTGGCACATCAACAATTGAGATACCCTTGGAAGCATATTTTAGTTTTGGCATAACAAAATAATAATATAAAATGCCAATCCCAATTACAGAAACGGCAATAATCAGCGCTGGACGGTCTGAAATCGCCAGATTAAAAATCAAAAATAAATTCATTCCAATTCCAAGTAACGGCGTAATCGGATAGAATGGCACGCGGAATTTCCGCTCAAGCTCTGGCTTTTTCTGTCGAAAAATAATGAGCGCCACATTGACTAAACTGTAGCCTGTCAGCGAAAAAATACTTGTCACTGTTGAAATATGTTCCAAATCTCTAATTGACACCGCGATAAAGACAATGATAGAAGACACCACAATAGAAAAGACTGGTGTTTTTGTTGTTCTGTTAATTGCTTTGAATAAACTTGGCAGACGCTGGTCGCGCGCCATTGCAAATGAGGTGCGTGAGGACGCCATCACTGCTGTATTAATCGAGGAAAGCGTCGCTAATATTCCAGCAAAAGCAAATAAATATCCGCCCGCCACTCCACCAATCTTTACAGCGGTATCAATCATAGGGGTACTGGTAACTTCTGGCACAAGCTCCTGCCACGGCAGGATTCCACAACCAATAAAGAAAACCGAAGTCTTTATCACTATTACCGCCGCAATAGAAATTAAAATCGCTTTTGGAATTGTCTTTTCTGGCTCAATAACCTCCTCACTTGCAGTCGTAATCAACCCATAACCAATATAAGTCATATATAGAAATCCCATCGCATTAAACACGCCTGGCATTCCCTGTGGCATATATGGTGTTTGATTCTCCATGTCAATATGAAAAATCCCAATCACAACATAAAGTGCAAGCAATGCAACCAACAACGTAGTAATTACATTCTGTAATGTTCCAGAGCTTTTTGTGCCTTTAATATTCGTAAACATAACGTATATCACAAGCAAATATGCTGCTGCCATCTGCGGAATAAACGGAAAGATATAATTAATAAAATTGCCAAAGCCAAGTGCAAACAATCCGCAGGACATTGCATATCCAAGCCAGAATCCCCATCCACAGATAAATCCAACAATATTATTCCCTGTCGCCTCTTTCACATAGACATAACCACCGCCTGCTTTTGGTATGACTGTCACAAGTTCTGCAAAAGACAACCCTGTAAACACCGCCGCAATACCCGCAAGAAAAATAGCAAGCGACGCTCCTGGTCCTGCTGTTGCATAACTGGTTCCCGCCAGAACAAAAATGGCAGATCCAATCATTGTTCCAATACTGATCATCAACGCAGAATACATTCCAAGTGTTCTGTCCAGTTTTTGTTTCATATCCTATCCCTTCTTCTTTTCTTTCCTACAATGCTTATATTTTTTGCTGCTTCTCTATCATATCAAAAAAATCTATCCCCGTAAACTCCAAAACAAAATCCACTCTGCAAAAATTTAGCCTGTAGCTTTACATAAATCTGCAAAACCACAGGCTGACCTATCAAGAGCAATCCCAATTGTACAATATATTGCTAAAATCCCGTTTTATTAGTGCTTCCTTATTGATAAATAGATTGGCAACGCCGCAATCTCCCCACAACACATAATCCTCTCCACCCTCATCCATATCAGAATCAATCTGAAGCAAGAGTGTATCATAGCATTGCAAATCCTTATCCTCTTCTCTTGGATCAAACTGGATAAATCCCGGATAACCGAGCATCTTGTGCCCCAATCCAGACAATTCCTCATTCAAATAGCTATCATCATCAGTATCTTCCTCAAAATACTCATACCAATTTTCTTCGTCGATCTCCTCGCCTGTCACCGCTTTCACTGCCTGCACAAACACTGCCGAGAAACCTTCTATATCACTACTCATATAATCTGTCCCTGCGCGGAATGAAAGCGCCGCCTGATGAAAAATCGGTGTGCCGTAATCGTCGGCTTCCTCTGCCCTCACAATATCCAATGCCTGTACCTGTTCCTCAGTGACATCTTGTCTTACAATATCATGGAACACCACACGAAAATCTTTCTGTGAAACCGGATCATCAAAGTCCATACCAAACACATCATCATCCACTGCGATAAAAAATTGTAACATTCCCTCCTTGGGTAGTTCTGTATCAAACGCGCTCAAGTCCGAAAAATTAATCTGCGCAAGCAGCATCATTTTTTTGCCCTTACTATCTGTAGGATATTCTTTCTGCATATCCCAATAGGGCAGTCCACCAAACTTGCTATCTGTTAGAGATGGCTGCACCGTATTTGGTTTTCTTTCAATAAAAATAGCTGGAATGCCTGTCATCTCTTTGATTTTCTCCACGATCTTAACGGCTTTCTCACTTGGATTATAATCTTCCTCCACCATACTATCTCCAAATCGCTCAATCAACTTTTAATATCAGTTTCAGCACACGCCGCACACAGATTTCCATGTCCACGCGCGTCAGTACACCTTTCTCTAATGCCTCTTGCAGCCGTTCTGGAAAACCTGTCGCCATCTTGATATCATTTCCTGCCTTGACTTCCTTATAATGCTCACCGTTTGTCCACCAGTCGGTTGTCACCACACCGTCAAATCCCCACTCACCACGCAGAATATCCTCTAATAACTCTCTATTCTCAGAAGCCCGATAGCCATTTACAATGTTGTAGGAAGACATAACCGCCCACGGTTTCGCTTCCTTTACAATGATCTCAAAGGCTTTTAGATAAATTTCTCTGATAGCGCGCTCAGATGCTCGTGAATCGCTGTTTTTGCGATTTGTTTCTTTATTGTTGAGCGCAAAATGCTTCACTGTCGCACCGACATGATTGCTCTGAATGCCACGAACCATTGCCGCTGCAAGCTTTCCTGTAAGAAATGGGTCCTCCGAGTAATACTCAAAATTCCGACCACAAAGCGGACTGCGATGGATATTGACAGCGGGAGTAAGCCACATTGCAATATTGTTCTCCTTAACCTCTGCGCCGCCAGCTTCTCCGACTTGTTCTACCAACTCCTCATTCCAAGAACAGGCAAGTTGTGTCGCACAGGGCCATGCCGTTGTATACACACTGCACTCTGGCGCAATGCGCAAACCAGCCGGACCATCCGCGGTCATAATATTGGGAATACCATAATCAGGCAGATTCCCCCAACCAAATGTATTGGCAACGCCTGTGTTTGGCTGTCCACCTAGCAGATGTGCAAGCTGTTCATCCGATAGTTGTGCCATAAATTCATCCAGAGTAATCGTTCCCTCTGCCACTTCTTTTAAAAAGTGATGTTGCTGTGCAGCGGTATTTGTCCACAGATGATAACGTTTTCCAGCACGCGCCGCAGGAGAAAATCCATCTGTCTCCTCAACTGTAAGTGGTATCAGTGCGTTCGCATCCGTCTCGACAGGTTCCAAAAGCAACAATGTTTCATAACTTCCATCGGCAAGCATCCGCTTTTCCAGACTTGTAGGCGCACATTTTCTGGACAACTGTTGTGTGATAATATCTTCTTGCACTTCATACTGATACGCCAGTTCCACAACATCACGCACAGACACGCCAACAAAGAATCGGTACACCCCTTTTTCCAGAATATACGCAGATGCCTTAATTTTTCCAAGATCATCATAGGATGCCATATCTTTCACATTCCATGACAACACAATGCTCTGACTCTCTCCAGTCTGCAAAAGTCTCGTCTTTTGAAATGCCGCAAGCTGTTTTGCCGGTTTTCCAAGCACTCCCTGTGGTGCGCCAAAATACGCCTGCACAACTTCTTTTCCTGCTCTTTTTCCAACATTTGTGACAACAACTGGCACATAAATTTTGCCGTTTGCTTCATACGCTGCCCCTGCTGTCAGTGTAAAATCTGTGTAGGATAATCCAAAACCAAATGGATAATTAACTTTTTTGTCCGCATCAGGAATGGTTTCAAAATAGCGATACCCCACATAAATATCCTCTGTGTAATCTACAAAACGCTCCGACGCATGGAAATTGTCTGTGGATGGATAGTCCTCTAACGTGCGCGCGAAGGTATCTACTAATTTTCCACTTGGATTGCCCTCACCCACCAAAAGCTCTGCGGTGGCAAGCCCTCCTTCAATACCGCCTTGCCATGCCATCAGCACCGACTGAATTTTTGCATTGTCATGAAACCAACAAGAATCCACCATGCCGCCAACATTCATAACAACAATCACTTTGTGAAAATTTGCTGTCACTGTGTCAACCATCGCTCGCTCAGCGTGCGTCAGACAAAAATCGCCATCCTCAAAAATTTCTGCGGACTGTTTTGCCATTGCATCCTCAGTAATACACAGATTTTTGTTTTCGGTATCCACAATGCTCTTTCTATCCCAACCCTCACCAGAAAAGCGGCAAATAGTGATAATCGCCGTGTCTGTGTAGGCGCTTGCCTTCTTTAATAGCGCCGTCGGAACTTCCGGCTCAATCGTCATGCCTGGCACGCGTCCTTGCTGATACTGCCTTTTCACATCCTCCCGATAATATGCGGCCAGCTCCTCAAAAACAGTTATCTTATCCTTTAAAAGTGTTAGCCCCTCATATAAATTTCTTGCATAGGAAACGGTCACTTCTCCACTTCCTCCACCTCCGCGCACATAATCAAAACTAGCCTTGCCAAATAAAGCAACCTTGCTGCCCTTTGCAAGCGGCAGTAAATCCCCATCATTTTTCAAAAGCACTATGCCCTCTTTTGCTGCTTCCTTTGAGAGCGCAATATGCTTACTACTTGCTGTCACTTTCTCGCCATTCTCCCCCAATGGAAGATTGGGTTGATACATCACTCGTGTCCATTTCTGCATTTTCGTTTCCTCCTTATTCCTTTCCTTCTATAGTAACAGATTTAACAACTATTTCCAACTAATATTTGCTTTCTTATGCCTCCGCTTGTCGCTGGATAAATCCTTTTGTTCTCCATTTCCCTGACTGCCATCGCAAAAACATAAACAGAGCGCGGACACATTCATCTGTCGCAAGCCCTATATAAGCGCCCACCGATAGCAAACTTAAATGGATTCCAAAAAACCATGTACCGCCAACCATACACACATACATAAACAGCACACCTATCATCGTTGTAAACACAGCGTCACCGCTGGTCTTTAACGCTTGGCCAAACACCAGATTGGTCACACGCCCCACTTCAAGTACAATGTCAATTGCCAGTAGCGTTTTTACCAGCCGAATCATCTCCATATCCTCTGTAAAAATTCGTATCAGTACATCTGCACTGAGAAAAAACACTGCTTCCAATCCCGCTGCCACAACGATTCCAATACATGCCGCTTTCTTAGTACCCTTGTCGCAAGCCTCATAATCTCCCTCACCAATGCGCCAGCCCGTCATAATGGCGTTTGCCTGTGCCAATGCCGCTCCTGCACAGTAAGAAAAGTTTGCAATCTGCGCGGCATACGCCCTTGCTGTCACGTGAAAACCAGATTCGTCCATCTGGTTCAGAAAACGAATTGTCAGAGTCATTGCGACATTGTACAAGGCAGTCTCCAGCGCTGAAGGCAATCCGACTTTGATAATCTGCGCAAAAACCTCTATATTTTTTAATCGCTCTGAATCCTCCTTTGCCTTGACTAGAATTTTAGATGCAACTATCACAATTCCTAAATTCAAGATTCGTGAAAAGACTGTTGCCACCGCCACACCTGCGACTCCCGCGTGCAATCCAAACAGAAACACTGCATTCAGGCAAAGATTTACTGCATTTGCTATAAGCGTTGCGATTAATGGCTGCTTTGTATAGCCAAATGCGCGCAGATAACTAGAAAAAATAGGAATTAGCGCATTTAAAAAACAACATCCACCCACAATTCTGAGATACGTTGTGGCATAATCCATCAAAAGCGGCGCCACGCCCACAACTTCCAATATTGTCCCTGAAAATACATACAGAAAAATAGACAGCACGATACCAATCACTGCATTAAACATCGTTCCTAACTGTCTTGCCTGATAGGCAACTCCAATTCGTTTTGCTCCAATATACTGTGTCATCACAGCAATCATTCCCGACGACACCACATGAAACATAATAATAAACACGTTGATATACGTATTTGCCGTTCCAACTGCACCAACTGCATTGTCTCCTACAGTGGAAAGCATAATGGTATCAACCATACCTGCCAGCATATAGCACAAAGTTTCCAGCGCAATCGGTATATATAATTTTGTAAATGATTTCATTTATCTTCCTGCCCTTCTGTGTTCTCTATGCAAACACAACTGTTTCATAGGCTCCCAATATTCCAGAAAACGGACGTCCCTCTATAAGATTTTGTCTCCCCACCAACTCTGGCAATTTTACTGCACCTGTTTTCGTGTGGAAAATCACAGTAATATATTGGTCTCCTAAATGTCTTGTACTATAAAAAAGTCCTTTTTCATCCTCTGTATATTGCTCTATAATCCTTCCTTTTGTAAGTGCTGGATAGGTATGTCGAATGCGAATCAATGTCTGATAATATTGCAACAAAGACTGATTTTGTCTGTTTTTATCCCAAAGCATACCGCGTCTGCAATCTGGGTCAGGTCCACCCTCAATCCCAACTTCATCACCGTAATAAATCATCGGCATACCAGGCAGCAAAAGCTGAAGTGCCGCCGCAAGTTTTTGTTTTTCAAAATCTTTATGTGCACTATTCAAAAAGCGTTCGGTATCATGTGTATCAATAAAGTTCCACAAATATCCTTCTAAACTTTTGTGTAGATTTCCTTTCATAAAATTCAAATTTCCTACGAAAGTGGAGATAGACATTTTCTGGGTCACGATCAAATCGATCACAGAACGCAAAAAATGATAATTCATAACGCTGTCCCACTCATCCCCCTCCAAGAAATCCTCTGCAAAATGCCAAATTTCACCGACAATCAACACATCTTTTTTCACTGCCTTTATCTCCCGTCGAAAACGCTTCCAAAAAGAGTGACTTACTTCGTCCGCCACATCAAGACGCCAGCCATCTATATTGCACTCTCGAATCCAGTAGGACGCGACATCAATCACAAAATCTGCCGTTTCTTTATTTTGGAGATTTAGTTTTGGCATCATACTAGCATAGCTAAATGTCTTGTAGTTGGGCTTTTTGCCCCACTCCATGATAAGCGGAAAATCCTTGATATAATACCAATCCAAGTAGGCAGATTGTTCCTTATTCTTCATAATATCGCGAAAAGCAAAAAAGTCCACCGCTGTATGATTAAACACTCCATCTAAGATTACATACATGCCAAGCCTATGCGCCCTGTCAACCAGCTCTTTTAAATCCTCCTTGTCACCAAAAGACGGGTCGATTTTATAATAATCATCAATATTATATTTATGGCTGGAATTAGAGCGAAAAATTGGTGTCATATAGAGAATATCCACACCTAATTTTTTGAGATAATCAAGATGGTCTATAATTCCTCGAAGTGATCCTTGCAAGTTGGCATCGTGACCGATGGGCGCCTGATACCAAATTTCATCAGATACTTGCTTGTCTGTGGCAAAACGAGATGGAAAAATCTGATATAAAACTTTGTTCTCCGCCCACAAAGGCAACTCAAACAACTCTTCTTCTCTAAGATTTTGCGGACAGTCATACATCTTTTCAATATCTGTAATACAGGAATCATAAAAACTATGATTTCCATAAAAAATTTTATTTTCCTCTATATCCTCGAGCTCAAAAAAATACCGTAGACAGACCATATCGATTGTGACAAACGTCTCATAATAATCAATATAATTGTCAGAGCAGGCAAGTGTCATCTCCTGCTCTTGCCTTGTATCCATCATTTTTAGTGGCAGATACTTATCTTGTGTGTGGAGAATAACCCGTGCTATATCTCCTTTTTTCGTTTCCAATCGAATTAAAAAATGTCCTTTCTCCACTGCATAACAATATCTCTTATCTGCAAAATGTCTAATTGCTGCATACTCCATCCTAGTTTCCCCCATCCGCTCAAAATCTTATAATACTGCTGCAATCGGTTAGCATTTACTAATTGCAGCAGTATATTAGACCGTTTCTATGAAAAAGCGATTATATATTTTTTTATTCCTATAGCAAAAGCGAAAGGATTTACGGTCTATACTTGTATTGTACTCTTATACATGCTATAATTCTTGTAATATTATCCTACTTTTTTAACACAATCCTACGATGAGGTACAAAAATGACTCCCACACCTTTACATGAGACAAAAATACACGGCATTATCACCTTTCCTTACAGTGTCTACCGCGGGCGCATTCCAGAGTGGATTCCCTCCTTTCCACTGCACTGGCATGATGACTTTGAGCTAATTTACTGTGCCGATGGACAGATACAAGTCACTGTCTGGGGAAAGGCTTATGCACTTTGCACTGGAGATATGGTGCTTATTCTCCCTCATGCAGTACATTCTATCGAACAGGGAAATTTGGACGGCGGAGAATACTTTAACATTATGTTTCACCCGTCACTTTTTAAGGGTGCAGAGAACGATTTGTGTTATGACAAGTATGTACTTCCTTTTCTGAATAATGAAAAGACACTCGATTGCTTTTATCCAACCAGTTCCTGTTTTAATCAGACGATACTCCCCTGCGTCCAATCATTGCTTGCGCACCGCCACGAAAGTTACACCACATATGAATTAATGATTAAATCAAATCTTTTTCTTCTGCTGCATTATATGATTCAGCAGAGTGTCGCTGCCACCAGCGATAACAGCACCTTGCAATTATCCTACAGTCGATTAAAAAACGCACTGTATTATGTCCAGAAATTCTATGACCATGACATTACTATTAAAAAGGCGGCCAGACAATGCGGTTTCTCCGAAAGTCATTTTATGAAGCTTTTTAAAGAATTTACAGGTATGAGTTTTAATGCCTATCTGGTAAATTATCGCTTGGAGCTGGCGGCAAAACAACTCGCAGAAACAGATCTAAAGGTCATCGACATTATGGAAAACTGCGGTTTTCACAATCAATCTTACTTCACGCGGGCATTTCACAAAAAATATCAAAAAACACCGCTAATGTACCGAAAAAACTGCTGTCCGGCTACGCAGACAGCAGAAGATAAATCAATTTAAAAAATTTTTAAAAAGTGTATCAATTGTCCTGAGATTCTATTCCGCTCATCAGCGCTTTCAAAATCTCAGGATATTGACATATATAAGTATGCCTGTCAAAGAGTCCAAGACGCTCTCCATCTCCCTCAAAAATACCATTGTCCCACCAAATACACGGAACTCCAATCTCTTTGGCAGCATGCACATAATACGCCGCCCATTTTGCGCGCTCCAACTCATTATCCCTGTTTATGGCTGCAAACTCCCCAATGATAACCGGCGTTCCCTTGTCAATAAAAAGTGTTTTTAAGTCACTCATTAACTTGTCAATGACTGCGGTGTCATGATTCCATGCGCTTCTGCCATTTGGATTTAATGCAAAATCATATGGCTCATATGCGTGAACTGATATTATAATACGCGTGTCATTTTCTGGCACTTTGACCTGTTGAATGCCAACACTACAGTTTGCAGCGTATCCTGGAATCATTAGCATTCGATATGGATTTAAGCCTCCTGACGCGCGCATTGTGTCGACAAATACTTGATTTGTCTGATTGACAACTTCCCAACCTTCCGCATCGCCGCCATTCCACTCAAGAGAAGTTCCAACCTTTCTGGGTTCATTTTGCCCCTCAAAAATCAAGTGCTCATCATAGTCCTTAAATACCTCTGCTATCTGCCCCCACACTGCCTTCATCTGAGCAGAAGCGCGTTCAAGATTGTCATAATAAGGATAATTCCAATCCTCATGATGCACATTAATAATCACATATGCGCCCTTATTGTACGCGTAGTCGACTACTTCCTGTACTCGTTCTATCCAACTCTCTGTAATTTGATACTCTGGCTCTGGTCCAATATGGTTTGTCCAAGATACTGGAATACGAATCACATTAAATCCCGCATCAAGAACTGCATCAATCAACTCCTGTGTCACTTTTGGATTGCCCCACGCTGTCTCAAATTTGTATGGCGCATCAATTCTTGTGATATCCGTTCTAGTAGAATCAAGCGTATTTCCTATATTCCATCCGATTTTCATATCCCTCACTATATCCATAGCAGTCCTATCCTCCATGTCTCGATTTTCGTTTACCACAGTCACAGCTTCCGCAGAAACATTCTCTGCCAAACTCTCTGTGCACTCTACACTGTCCGCCAGCGTATTTTCTGTAATACTGCTATTGCTATCTGTCTCGCTGCCTCTAATAACAGACATTGCAGCGACATCTTTCGCCTTGCCGCATCCTATCAAAAGTAAAGTTATGCCGATTACAAAAATATTACAGACTGCTTTTTGCCAAAATGTATCTGATATTCTTCTTTTCATAATAATGTACCTCATAAATCTTGTGCTACTATTGTATTTTTATAAAATACCAGTTGCTGTATTTGTTTTTCTTCCCCGTGAACAATTACTTATGACAATGACGAGTTGTTTTTTAACAGTTTGTTGACTTATAGTATACTTCTCGGTCAATTTATCGTTATAGCTTATTTATAGTCGATACCCCTTACAATTTCATACTGGTTCACAGAACCAACATGCCATATAGAATTATGATAACTTGACTCTAATAATATCATATCACATTTAATTTCATCAGAGTCAACACGAATCCCTTCTATATGATGCCATGTATAGCCCTTTGGAGTCTCAGCCAGTCCTAATTTTACATTGGCTGCCTTAAAGTCCTTATTTCTATCTCCTGTCATCCTAATCTCTACAGGAGCCATATTATTATATACTACAGCAGGCGTATACTGTAAATAACCATATACTTGTGGAAGACATGCATAAAATAACTGCTGAAAATTCTCAAATGAATGCTGTGTATTACTGCACAAATAAAAATCTAAATTCTGCGCAATCTTATCACTTGCCAAATAAGAGGAACTTGGACATCTTGTATCAGCAAATGCACTCACAAATGCGTTTTTAAACTGATCATCTGCATCCAAATCGTTAAAATTGCAATAATTTCTTCCTCCAATACATATCATTCGTTGTATTGGATCGGCTTCTTTTTTAAGATGTTCATTGGGTTCCTTAGTATATACGCCAAATCGCTGAACAGGATAACACCTCTCAGAACACACTATTTTTTGTGAAACTTTTGACTTCGCAGATCTCTTATTACTTCTTTTTTCACCACTTTTAAATGCAAATTCCATTGTTATGGCAAAACCTCCCTCCTCTTTTGACCGATCTTTAAGTAAATCATTTTATTAACATTCCTAAATACATATTATACTATAAGGCAAAAAAAGACAAACCATTTTCGTACATAAATTACAGAGCTATTTTTTGCGGCAAACTTATATTGAAACTGAATAGTTCTTTGTTGAGATAACAGGGTCATTATGTTATGATGAAAAAAAATCAATACGTCATACAGGAGGCAGAACAAAATGGAGAACCTACGAATTACACTATTAGATGCTGTGCGGCTTGATGCTATTGCAAAATTAAGGAATACCAATTTAGAAATAAAGGAGCAACAAAACAAAGTCATCGATGCAGCAAAAAATCTTATGAAACTTGCCGACCTTGCGCGAAAAGAAGGATTGCTTGCGCTGGAAGATATGGCACAAACAATATCGTCGGATTTTTTAAGACAGCTTATTCTTTTGGTTGTAGACGGTAATTTTCCAGAAATTATCGCAGAGATTGGAACAAATATCTATTGGACAAAGGCTCCAGACAACGCAGATGCCATGATTGATTATATGTATCTAAGAGGAATGCTTGGAATACAAAACGGAGACAATCCCAGAGTGCTAGAAAGTATTCTTATGAGCTTAATGCCAATGGAACTACATCAGGAATACCGCTCGCAGATGGAAGTCCTTCACCAGAAAAAAGATGTGGAGAAACTGTTTTCTATCCACCCTACTTTTCAGAATTCAGACATCTGTGAATCCATTCATAATTTGGAAAAAATGGTCCGTAATCTGCACACTCGATGTATACAACGAGTGCTGCGAGAATTAGATAACAAAGATCTGGCAATCTGTATCTATGTACTCCAACAAGAGACACGGAAAAAAATCTTAGACAATCTTAGTACTGGTTTGGCTCATGCCATTATGGAAGATGTGGCGCTGTGCGCATCCGTCAGTGAAAAAGATGTGGACACAAGTATAACGAAAATATTGAATACAATCAACGCTCTGTTGGAATCCGGTGAGATTGTCACATTGAACAACGTATAAATCTGTATCAAAAGGAAATTACTTTTATGGACTACACAAGAGATGCAATTACATTACGGTTATCGCCCCACAACTGACAGAACATGTGGAACTGGGTGGTATTTCTATCTATACCCGGCCAGAGAAATATTATAATTAGGAACACGGCATGGGAAAAGATAATCTGTTCGCCAAAGGCGAGCTTTTACTTTTAGTTACAAGTTTCACAAAATATGGAAAATCCATTGATTTTTAAATAAGATAAGTATAAAATAAGGGTAACAAGAAACTTTATTTTTATTGAGTGAAGGAGTGATGAGTATGGCATTTATGAACTTCTGGAACAACAGTTCGCTATATGGTTCCAACAATAGTTCGACTAACCTGTACAGTCTGTTCTCTGAACGAAACGCGATAAAGAACGGTACATATAAAAAACTACTCAAATCCTACTATAGTTCTTTAGAGGAAAATTCAGGTTCAACAACGTCTACAAGCAAAAGACGTGGCTCGAACAACATTATTGATACGTTACTTCGAGAGAAAATGTATCCCACTGTTTCTAAAGAGACAGAAAAAGCAAATTCCGATCTGACTTCTGGAATTAGCAGCTTAAAGTCCTCTGTTTCCACACTGCAAAGTGAAAAGACCTTTGAGGACACAGAAAACGGTTCAACTGCTGCGGATAAAGTAGTTTCCGCAATGAAATCTTATGTGAACAACTATAACAGTGTTGTGACTGCATCAAAAAGTTCCACACTTACAAACAAGACAGCATATGTTGCAAACATGATGAGCACCACCTCAAAATTTGAGAAAGAACTTGGCGAAATCGGCGTTATGCTCAAAAATGATGGAACGCTTCAACTTGACGAGACCAAGTTAAAGAATGCTGACCTCTCAAAAGTGCAGAAATTATTCTCGACAGACAACATTCAGAGCTACGGTTCTACAATTGCATCCCGCATTAAATTTGCAGGTGGCAGCACTAGCACGAACACCACAACGGGCACAACAAATAATACTACAAACACAGACACAAAGAAACCAACCAGCACTAGCGCGGCTGCGCTCAAGAAAGACGGCGAAGCCCTCGCTTCCAATGAATTATTTGCGAAGGTAAAGGATGCGGACGGCAATGAGACAGACGAATATGACGTGAGTAAAATCCTTTCCACAGCCAAAAGCTTTGTGAGCAACTATAACGCTATGTTTGATAAAGCTGAGTCTAGCTCCAATTCGGGTGTGCTCTCAAATCTGTCCTACATTAGAGAAAGAACAGCAAACAATACCAAAGCACTAAAAGAATTTGGATTTAGCGTAGACAAAAAAGGTAGATTATCACTTGATGAGGATACCTTCAAAAAGGCGGATATGTCTAAAGTACATGACTTTTTCAAGAACTATGGTTCTTATGTTGCCAGCAATGCATCCCGTGTTGATTATTATATGAACACCAATGCAAATGCAACCAGCGGATATACTTCCAAAGCATCTTACAATATACCGCCCGTTTCAGATTATAACTCATTTATCTAAAACCAATGCCCCTTATGCTGGACTTTCAAAGAGAAACTGCATAAGGGGCTTCTCTATACTGGCGAGTAACTAAATACTCTCCGCATCCCGCGGCAACTGTCTCACCCGTTCTAAAAATCCCCGCGCCGCCTTTCCCTCGACAGCATTGTATGTATACCCTAACTTCCTTGCCACATACTCCGCAGTACGCTCAAACAAATCGCACATATGCAAAATTGCTGTCCAAGCCTCCTCAATACGCCCACCAAAATATGTGTCCAGATAACCTTGATATTCACTCTCGTCAAGCCACCGATACAAATACTTTGCCGATTTTCCAACGCTCACCTGAAAATCTGTCTGAATACCAACCTTCCATGAAAACATCTTTTCTAACTGTTTGCGGACGACAAAGTTGGTCATATCCTGCACATAAGACATCTCCTTGCGCCAAAGTCCTTTGGCTAAATTGTTGCTACACCACCAAAATTCATTGGTGCACGCATGAAATTGTTCCTCTGTGGGCTTTTTTATATAATAGTCCGCGTCTGTCGCCTCTGGTATAGCTGGCAATATATTTTGTTTATCTAATAAAATTCGACAAAGTTTATCATCATGGATATGTTCTTTGGCATACTGGACTGTCTGAACCGTAAGATCAATACGAACACCATCCTCAAACTGCATCAGCCAACCATAATGATTTTTTTTGTCATTTGGATAATCTGGACTTTCGTCTGGATACTGCATATAGAGGATCGTTCCAAACTTATGTGGCCAATCCTTATCATTGATAAAGGAACTTGTCTCTGGCACCACATAAACAATATCATAGTCTTGAAAAATATCCTTTGGGACATTCTTGTTTGTTCTTGAACCATTCATATAGACTGCTAGAATCCTATTGTCTTCCTCTGCAATCTTCAATAATAATTGGTACATTTGTGTTTCGTTGCGCATAATAAACTTCCTCTCATTTTCATGAAATTCCTTTTCATATATCTCTGTCGAAATGCTTACTTATCTGTAGTTTGCGCAAGACAGTTATTCAATATCTGCTCCATTTTTTCACGGATATCTTCCCGCACTTCGTCTTTCAATCCATCTTCAAGCGATTTCGCCAGCGTTGGTGAAATTTCCTGTATTGTCTTTCCAGAAGCATTCATCCACGCTTCCAACACAGACAACGCCACATTCCTGTTGCTTACCACCGGCGATTTTAGTGCTGGCTGAATCAAGTTCTCCCCAACATGGATTCTATCACGCAATACTTGTAGAATCATTGTCAATGCTTGATGTGTTTCAAATTTTTCTCCAAAGCCAGTCTCATCTGCTGCACCAGTTGCAATCTCCTCCACATGCAACTTATCATATGCCAAATCAATTATCTCTTGTACTTTATAATCATCTTTAATCAAAAGTGACGCAATCCATGCATTTTTTACAAAATCCTCCGCAACAGCCCGATATGCATACTCTTGATAGTCCATTCCAAGTCGTCTAGCAATCTCAAATGCCTCTCCTTTTTCCAGCGCACACTGTATTGTTTCCTTTATTTGTTTTGATTGTAAAAATAAAGTTAACGCCTCCTTTAACGCCGCTACCGATTCACCATCCTTATCTTGTATATAATCTCTTAAATCTATCAGGGAAACATAATCTTGCGCCTCCAAATCCGTTCGATTTTTTGTCGCCGCAAAAAAAGCCTGCATTACCTCATCCGCATTCTCAAGCGCAGAAATTCCTACCACTGGTCCTTCGTCTAACATTGCATCCAAAATATCTGCAAGACCGCGATAGTCTTTCAAATCTAATGTCATGTTTTGAATCCGCTCTAAATAATGCACTTTTTCAAAACAATCCAATCCCGAATACGCAGGCACAACATCATTGTGAACTCCATTGCGCACAAGCCATTCCTCAATCACATCAGAATCCGCCTCAATCATGCGCACAAGATGAACACGCCCCCAACCCTCGACCTTTTGCAAAATATCAAACAATTCCTTGTTAGGATTCTCCCAGCTACGCATCAAAAATGCTGCGTACAGCGTAAACTCATCAGAAAGTGCCAGCAATCTAACAGCATCCTTTATTTGTTCTTGTCCTTCTAAGTCAATCAGTTCTAGCAGTGACATGCCAAACTTTACTGCTTCTATCTTTGTTCCTTTCAACATTAAGTCAATTGCAAAATTAATTACATTTTCAACTGGAAGCCTGTCTTGATTTTCTTGGACATACTGCTGAAACAAGTCAATAAATCCCAAAATATGATACTTTGACGCAAATTCATAGATCAAATCAATCGCCTCATCTATTCTGCCCTCCGCTGCCACATTAATTGCATTTACTAGCAGTGGATATTCTTCTGAGTCTTCCGACTGTGCTGCCATATGGTAAAAAATAATTCCGTCCATTGCGCCAGGTGCAAACTTAATCTGATTGTCTGGCGCCTCATCCGGCAGTCTAAAATCCTCTGGAAGCCGCCCTTCTTTTGTCACTGCATTTTGAACCTGTTCAAAAATAGAATATTCCATAAATGTTCCCCTTTCTAATAAACTACACACAAATAACCTGTGCAATCGAAGAAATAGGCAAGTCAAAAAGCATAGATTATTTGTAAATAGTTGCTAACTTTTTCCTTAAATTTATCGTACTCCAACACAATAAACTTGTAAACTATCTTGTGGTATAATTTAATATTAAGTAACTAAATTGTTACTGTTCAAACAGGGCTTAGCATTTACTGCTAAGTCCGTGAGAAAACATACCAACAGCGAGTAAAAATCCATTTGCGAAGCAAATTTTGCATGGATTTTTACATGTTACTGGAACGGAGTGAAAAGTAACACTAAATTGTGTTACTTTTTCACACCCGCACAATGCAAATAAATTTTTACTCGTTTCTGAAATGGAATAAACAGTTCCTTTTATTCTGCACATAGATATTTTTCAAAAATAGTTGCAGAATAAAAGGAACTTCAATATAATACAAAAGGTTGCTAATTCGCATGCCTGCAATAAAATATCTCAAAAGAAAGGACACACTCCATAATGAACACGCTTTCAACCAAGCTAAAACATCTTATTCAAAAAGAAACTGTACTCTCCATAGCCTTTGTGCTCGCTGTGATTTCCTCACTGATTGTCACGCCAGACGCCACCTACCTCTCTTATATCGACTGGAATACATTGTTGCTGCTCTTTAGTCTAATGGCAGTTATGGCTGGTTTTCAGAAACTTGGCATTTTTAAGGCAGTCGGCAGTAAATTATTATCCAAAACAAAAAATACCAGACAACTTTTATTAGTATTGACATTTCTGCCATTTTTCTTCAGTATGATAATTACAAATGATGTCGCACTTATTACATTTGTGCCCTTTGCCATCATTGTGCTGCGCCTCTCCTGCCAAGAACATTTGCTTGTTCCTTTGGTTGTCATGCAGACACTTGCCGCAAATCTAGGCAGTATGTTAACTCCAATGGGCAATCCACAAAATCTATATCTCTATGCAAAATCTGGCATTAGCTTGTTCGCATTTTTACAGTTAATGCTGCCTTACACCATAGCATCAGGATTATGTTTACTAGTAGCCATTTTTATTAGGAAAAAAAATTTGCTAGACACAGCAAATTTAACCTTGGACACAGGTTTCCATGCCGATGCTTTAAAACTTTTTTGTTTTAGTGTTGGCTTTATTCTCTGTCTGCTTTGTGTTGCAAAAATACTCGCCCCTATTGCTGTGGCTCTAGCCCTTCTTTTTTATCTGCTATGTACTGACCGAACTCTATTAAAAAAGATCGATTATTCCTTGCTTGGCACTTTTATTTGCTTTTTTATCTTTATTGGAAATATGGGGCGCATAGAATACTTCTGTACACTACTCAAACGCCTTCTCACAGGACATGAGCGCATTGTAGCAGTTCTCTCCAGCCAGGTTATCAGTAATGTCCCCGCAGCACTACTTCTCTCTGGATTTACAGACAGATACGAAGCATTAATTGTTGGTACAAACCTTGGCGGGCTTGGAACACTTATTGCGTCTATGGCAAGCCTCATTTCGTACAAACAAATTGCACGGGAATATCCTGACCACAAAGGAACATATTTTGTCTGTTTTACACTGGCAAATATAGTCCTATTAGCAATATTATTCTCTATTTCAATGATAATATCTTAAATCATGACGAACCCTTTTCTTTTTTTGTCATATTTTAATCATAAGTCGATAAAAAATAAGGAGGTGCGATATGCCTCCAAGAACAATGGCAAAATATGACATTGCAATTATAGGCGGCGACAGACGGACTGCATGCATGGCACCCATTTTGGTTGAAAAAGGTTATCGTGTGCTGTGTTTTCGTACCGTCGAGACCGTCTGTAGCCAATCCATAAAATCCAAAATTTATTACACAGATTCCCTGCGTGAAGCCCTCGATTCTGCACCTGTCATTATCGGTGGCATTCCTTTCACCAAGTCGGACACCCTCTACTGTGAATCAAACGTTTCTAACACAGCCGTCAGTCTTGCAGAAATTCAACGCAGTATTCACAAACATCAGAAAATTTTTGCAGGCGTTATACCAGAGAGCTTTCGCCACACCTGCGAAGAACGAGAAATCACTTGCTATGACTTTATGCTCGACGAGCCCATGACACTCTACAATGCCATCTCCACCGCGGAGGGTGCAATTTTAGAAGCGTTATTGCACAAAGACACAAATCTCCATATGAGCAATGCACTAGTACTTGGTTACGGCAGATGTGGCAAAATTATTGCAGACCGCCTAAATGGACTTCACGCTTGTGTTACTGTCTGCTCTAATGACACCAATGAACTTGCCCTCGCATGTGCACTTGGTTTTGAGACCATACACCTGTCCAACCTCTGGAAAAATATTTGTTGTTACGAGTATATTTTTAATACAATTCCAGCGTGCATTTTAAATCGCAAATGTCTGGAAAAAGTATCACCAAACACTCTTATCTTAGACATTGCTTCCAACCGAACTGGAGCCGATTATGAAGCTGCAGAAAAATTAAAAATCAACATTCGCTTCTGTCCAGGACTCCCTGGAAAATACGCCGGAAAAAGCTGCGCAAAATATTTGACAGACTATGTAATTAACAGAATTTAGGAGGCTCGATATGGATATCAAAGGAAAAAAAATAGGAATTGCTTTGACGGGCTCTTTTTGCACTTTCGACAAAATGTTTCAAGAATTACAAAAGCTTAAAGATGCTGGCGCTGATATTTACCCAATTATGTCCGATGCTTCACAGACCATTGAGAGCCGCTTTGGAAAACCAGATATATATATCACAAAAATAAAAGAAATCACTGGAAAAGATCCCATTGTGTCTATTTCTGGCGCAGAACCTATTGGTCCCAAAGCTTACCTCGACGCGCTGGCAATTTTGCCCTGTACGGGAAATACTGCCGCAAAGCTTGCAAACGGTATTACAGACACGCCAGTGTTGATGGCGGCAAAAGCACATATGCGCAACAATAAACCTCTTGTCATCTCCATCTCAACCAATGATGGACTTGGTATGAATCTGAAAAACATTGGGCTTCTGTGCAACAGCAAGAATATTTACTTTGTTCCGTTTGGGCAGGATAACTATCAGACAAAGCCAAATTCTCTAGTTGCACATGTCGAACTGCTGATACCGACTTTGGAAATGGCACTAGAACATAAACAATACCAGCCAATTCTCAAGGATTATATTGAATGATTATATTATGGAAAAGGAAATAAATAATGTGTGGAATCGCAGGCTTTAGCAGCTTTCATGTAAACTATAAAGAGGAGTCTGCAAGATGGTTTTCTATCTTGCAGAAAATGAATATCTGCCAAAATCACCGTGGCCCAGACGAAAACGGCGTGTATCTGTCAAGAAACTGCGGGCTCTCCCACACACGCTTATCCATCTTGGACCTTGCATGTGGGCAACAGCCTATGACTAGACAACTTGGAAACCATCGAGCCGTCATTGTCTACAACGGTGAAATCTACAACATGCCCAGTCTCCGCCACGCGCTGGAACAGGAGGGCATTGTTTTCCAAACAACCTGTGATACAGAAGTGATTTTAATGGGTTATCTCCTTCATGGCACTTCCTACGTGACACAGCTCAACGGCATTTTTGCCTTTGCAATCTACGACGAAACCATTCAAAAATTGTATCTTTTCCGCGATAGACTTGGAGTAAAGCCTTTATTCTATACTTTTTTTCGCAACACCCTCATCTTTTCCTCAGAGTTAAAGGGAATCCTGTGCTACCCCGATTTGAAAGCGCAGGCGGACCGCGACGGACTCTGTGAAATATTCGGTCTTGGCCCTGCAAAGACCTATGGAAAGGGTGTTTTTAAAAACATAGATGAGCTGCTGCCGGGACATTATCTTGAATATTATGGCTCTGACTTTTCTCAGCATTTATCTGTTAAATGTTATTGGAAATTAGAGAGTCATCCACACGAAGATGACTGGCAACACACAGTCGAGAAAACCCGCTATCTGATCACAGATGCCATCAAAATGCAAATGCTCTCTGATGTACCTGTCTGTACCTTTTTGTCGGGTGGTGTGGACAGTAGTCTTGTCACAGCGGTATGCAGCAACGAGCTTCGACAGCAGGGGAAGAGGCTCGATACATACTCCTTTGACTTTAAAGATAACGACAAAAATTTCAAGGCAAACACATTTCAGCCTTCTCAAGACAAACCGTGGGTGGATATGATGATCGCCCACTGTCAAACAAATCATCAATACTTAGAATGCACAAACACAGATTTGTATCAATATTTATTTGACGCTGTGGACGCCAGAGATTTGCCATGTATGGCGGACGTCGAGGCTTCCATGCTCTATTTCTGCAAAAGAGTTGCCGCAAACCACAAAGTAACACTCACTGGGGAATGTGCGGACGAAATTTTCGGCGGTTATCCTTGGTTCCACAAAAAAGAATGCTTTGAAGCAGACTGTTTCCCGTGGTCTATGGACTTCACGCCGCGCACAATGCTTTTAAAAGACAATGTTTTATCTGTGCTTCCATTGAAGAAATACGCACACGCAGCCTACGCAAAAACAATATCTGAAGTTCCTGTATTGGAAGGGGAAAATAAAGAGGAAAAACGCAGAAGAGAAATTTCTTATCTCAATATCAAATGGTTTATGCAAACCTTGCTAGATCGTATGGATCGCACCAGTATGCACGCCGGACTTGAGGCGCGTGTCCCGTTCGCCGATCATCGCATTGTAGAGTATCTCTGGAATGTGCCCTGGTCCATGAAATGCAAGAACGGTGTGGTCAAAGGGCTACTGCGCGCCGCCGCGGACGGACTACTTCCAGGCGAAGTATTATACCGCAGAAAAAGCCCCTATCCAAAAACCTATGACCCCGCTTACGAAAATTTGCTGCGCACCGCAATTGTCGAAACACTATCCGACACGCGTGCACCTCTGCGGGAATTAATCGATATCAACAAAGTACTTGAGTACATTGGCCAGCCCTCCGACTATGGCAGGCCCTTCTACGGTCAACTTATGGCTGGACCGCAACTTCTCGCTTACCTGTTACAAGTCAATTACTGGCTAAAAAAATATAATGTAGAATTATTGTTATAATTCAATCAACAACGTTTCTCTATTCCGATTTTGGAAAAGCAGAAACGTTGTTTTTAGTTACTGTTCACGGTTACCCATCTTAAAGTCTTTGACAGATCCATTATAAATCATTATAATCTATGACAAGAACTTAAATTTTTACAACATTACAAAAATAAAAGGAGATAGTGTGAAAGAAAGTAGAGGGAAGCCATAAAAGGGCATACTTCACCAAGCTGTCTAAAACAGGCAACTTTTTGAAG
>ERZ808041.190-NODE-190-length-63716-cov-5.423985_pt1 | contig 63716 bp, 61 predicted proteins | sample MGYA00380192_ERZ808041 | MGnify/ENA primary metagenome ERZ808041 (study PRJEB31490, sample SAMN06133412) | mouse gut metagenome | isolation source: Z1_1 | host: mice | place: China: Chengdu | collected 2015-05 ...
AATATATCTGTAATTTACAAGGTTCATTTACGCCGGGTTCCCCGGCCATCGGTTTTCATAAATCACTTGACACTACCCACGGAATCTGACAAATCCCCAGTATTTCATGCTTAGTTTCGTATTCCGAGCTTCTGAGGGCGCGATCCTCATATTCACATTCTCCGTACTGATTGTCGGTCGGATCCTGGCGCATGAATTTTTTAGGCGGCATAAATTCGTGCTGGAATGCGGAGTTGGCTGGCATTCGGAACGGATCCAGATTACCAAAATAAAATTGCCGTCTCTCCTCATTGCCTGCGCGTCTGGAACTGCCGCCAAAGGACGGATCCGCAAAGAGCCAGCCATACGGCGCAATATAGAACTGTGCCCAGTCGTGTCCGCCGATATCGTACGGCGCGGCAAACAGCCCCGACTGCCAGCGGGCAGGCACCCCGCCGTAACGGCAGAGCGTAATGAAAAGAAGAGCCTGGATCCCACAGTCCCCTTTCTGGTTTATGCCTGCATATTCAGGTATATTCTCAATAATGCTGTATTTGCGCACATAGGAATAGCGTATGTTGGAAGTAATATATTCATAAATTTTTTTTGCTTTCAGAAGCGGATTCGTTTCATCCCCCACCACTTCCCGGTACAGACTGCGTATGTACGGAGTAAACATGATGTGAGGGGCCTGCTCTTCCAGAAAGAAACCGGGCTGCACCGCCTCCACTTTTTCCGGATCCGGCGAAATGTAAGCCAGATGGTTTTCATATTGATACTCTACTGTAAACTCGCTGTCTTTTTCCAAGGTCCCCTGAAAGCAGACCGTACGGCTCTCGAAATCCTCAGGTGAGGCAAAAGCGCCGGAGGGAACGGAGATAAGCTGAATATTCCTGACCTGTGTTCCCGCACAGGGAATCGGCAGATGGACGGTAATCCGGCTGCCCACGCGCCGGGCCTCTTCTTTCACCTTCAGGGTTGTGCGGATCCTGATGAGATAGGCATTCCCGCCCTTCTCCTTCATGGTGCGCATATTTTCATTGAGAACCGTCTGCTTTAACTGCGCGTCACCGGACTGCTGGGGCGCCGACAGACGGGCGGTAACAGGATGCTGTACTTTCAGCAGATTATCATAAAACGTGCGGATAAAATACATTTTTCCATCCCTGTATATCCAGTCGAACAGCCCTTCGTCAATGTATTTATCAAATTCTTCCCTTGTAAAACCGCTGATGTTTTCGCTGAGGATGGCAAGAGCCTCATCGAAGGAGTAAGGGTAATCCGCTTCCCAGACCGGAATCAGCTCCCGCTCCAGCTCCAGTCTTTTTCTCAGCGCCTGGGGCAGGTTCCCTCTCAGGCGAAGTTCAATTAGTTTCAGCGCTTCGGAAAAATATCCCGCATCTTTCCTCCTTCTGATATCTTCAGGCAGCGGTACTGCCAAATATGGCACATGATCCAACATAATTAATTACCTCCCTTTACTAGAGCGTTTCGAACTGGCTGAAAAGCGCGCCGAATCCGCCTGAATGGAGATAACAGGCGCTTCCGTCAATGCTTCCCTTTTGTATCAAATCCAACATGCCGTAAAGCGTTTTGCTCGTATAAACCTTTTCTACAAAGATGCCCTCTGTTCGGGCCAAATCGTGTATCCAGTCCACGGATTCCGGGGTGGGTATGCCCCATCCTTCACCGCGGTATTCTTCATGTATCGTATACAAATCATCAAAGGATGCGCCTGCCAGACTTCCGGTAAGCTCCTGCAGGTCCCTGATAAAGCCGCATAAAATTTCCTGCAGCTCCTGTTTTTCATGTTCTACCGTTACAACATGCACGTGAAACGGAGCTTCCACCAGAGCCGTGCCGAATATCACTCCTGCCGCCAGTCCGCCGTTCCCGCCCGGGACGAACAGATGCTTAATCTCTATTCCCCTCCCGGCACACTGTTCACACAGCTCGACAACAGCCTGTACATAGCCCAGGGAGCCAAGCGCCGTTGAGGCCCCGTTTCTTATAACATACGGATGCCTGTTCTGTTCCTCCAGTTCCCGGCAGAACTGCTCCACATATTTCTCGCGTTCCCGGTCCGGCATATCCCCTATAAACCGCATATCGGCGCCGGATAAAGAATTCAGAAGCTGATTGCCTTCCGCCCGTTCCGGCTTGTCGTCGTTGTGAATAATGACGCAGTCAAGGTCTGCCTTGCTGCAGGCGGAGACAGCCAGGGAACACAGATTGGACTGGCATTTCCCTGAGGCAATTACAACATCCGCCCTTCTTTGCACCGCATCTCCCAGCAGGTATTCCAGATTTCTGATTTTGTTGCCCCCGGCCCCCAGCCCGGTGAGATCATCTCGTTTAATATAGAGAGGAAACGGCGCTCCCGTTTTTTTCCTTATATTATTCATCTGATGAAGCGGAGTCGGAAAAGTCCCCAGCTCCAGACGGTGAAAGTTCGACAAAACTTTTTTCGCTTGCCCGGTATTCATATCAATCTCCATTCTGCCGCAGACGCAGGCGGCACTAATTCTGTTAATCTGTTCAAGCGTCTTGTACAAATCATTCCGATAAATGTTACTGTCCTTCAACTAGATGGCAGGCAACAAAATGGCCTTTGTGGGTTTCCTTAAGCACAGGCGCCAGCTCTCTGCAAACGTCCTTCGCATGAGGACAGCGGCTGGCAAATTTACAGCCTGCCGGGGAATTCAGCGGACTTGGAACATCTCCCTCCAGAAGTATCTGCCTGGACTGCCTGGACAGGTCCGGATCCGCCACGGGAATCGCCGAAAGCAGAGCCTTTGTATAGGGATGCTGGTTGTGGTTATATAATTCTTCCGTCTCGGCTATCTCCACCAGGCTTCCCAGATACATGACGCCCACACGGTCCGAAATATGCCGTACCATTGAAAGGTCATGGGCGACAAAGAGATAAGTAAGCCCCATCTGCTCCTGCAAATCCTCCAGCATATTAATGACCTGTGCCTGGATCGAGACATCCAGGGCCGAGATGGGCTCATCGCAGATAATAAATTCGGGACCTACGGCCAAAGCCCTCGCTATGCCCACACGCTGCCTCTGTCCGCCGGAAAATTCATGGGGATAGCGGCTGGCGTGATCTTTATTGAGACCGACCCGGGAAAGCAGATCCAGAATGTACTCCTCTCTCGCCTTTCCTGAACAGATGTGGTGAATGTCCAGCGGTTCTCCCACAATGTCCGCCACAGTCATGCGGGGATTTAAGGATGCGTAAGGATCCTGGAAGATCATCTGTATTTTCTTTCGGTAGGCCATAAACTCCCTGGCGCTTAAATGTGTAATGTCGGCGCCGTCATACCGTACCGTTCCGTCGGTTGGTTCATAGAGACGGCTGATAGCGCGGCCCGTTGTGGTTTTTCCGCACCCGGACTCTCCTACCAGGCCGAACGTCTCACCCCTGTCTATAAAAAAGGACACGTTATCAACTGCTTTCACATAAGAAACCTTCTGCCTGATGACTCCCCTCACTTTTTTAAAATACATTTTGAGGTTTTCAACTTCAATCAGATGCTGATTGGCCACGCTTCACACCCCCCTTTTGCATTTCATACTTTTCTACGGCCGGCGCCTGTGAATGACAGAGCCAGCACCGGACCATGTGATCGCCGCCGGCAGGAATATCGGGAACCTCCCGCTCACGGCAGATGTGCATGGCAAATTCGCAGCGGGGATAAAATGGACAGCCTGTAGGAGGCTTCAGCATATCCGGAGGGGTTCCCGCTATGGAGCTCAGGCGTTCCCTGCTTCCACCCGCCTTCGGTATCGACTGCAGCAGCCCGATGGTGTAGGGGTGGAGCGGTGAATAGAAAATATCCTCCACCGTCCCGGTTTCCATAATCTGTCCTCCGTACATTACGATAATCCGGCTGCAGGAGCTGGCAACAACTCCCAGGTCATGGGTAATCAGGATCACCGCCGTATTGGTACGCTCTTTTAGCTCCTTTAAAAGACGGAGTATCTGGGCCTGAATGGTAACATCAAGAGCTGTGGTCGGTTCGTCCGCGATAAGAAGTTCCGGCCTGCACGATAGGGCCATTGCAATCATGACGCGCTGACGCATTCCGCCGGAAAATTCATGAGGATAACAGTGTAACCGTTCCTCCGGGTCCGGAATGCCGACCAGGCGGAGCATTTCTGCAGCCCGCTCCATCGCCTCTTTCTTTGAGATCTTCTCATGCTCCAGGATTGCCTCGCTTATCTGGGCCCCGACAGTAATCAGGGCGTTTAAAGAGGTCATGGGATCCTGGAAAATCATGGCTATTTTGCTGCTTCGTATTTTTCGGATTTCCCTCTTGTTTTTTTTGAGCAGATCCTCGCCGTGAAAGAGAATCTGTCCTCCCGTCACTTTACCCGGATGCTGAAGCTGCATGATAGAAAGGGAGGTTACGCTCTTGCCGCTCCCGGATTCGCCCACAATACCTACCGCTTCCCCTTTTCGGATGGAAAAGCTTACATCCCGTATCGCTTTAACTTCTCCCACGTGGGTAAAAAAAGAGGTTCTCAGGTTTTTCACCTCTAATAATTGTTCTTCCATGAAAAATCACCTCTCTTTATTTTCTTTGTTTCGGGTCAAATGCATCGCGCAGGCCGTCGCTGAACAGATTAAATGCCAAAATTGTGACAGAAATGGCGATGGCGGGCGTCAGCATCTGATAGGGGTAGACATAAATCCCGGGAAGGGCGTCGTTGCACAGCGTTCCCCAGGAGGCCATCGGAGCCGAAACGCCGAGACCCACAAAACTCAAAAATGCTTCGGTAAAAATAGCATTCGGGATCTGCATGGCAATCGCAACCATGATAGCTCCCATCATATTGGGGATAAGATGCTTAATAAATATGCGCTGTGTGGATGCGCCGAGAATTTTAGCCGCCAGAACAAACTCATTATTCTTTAAGCTGAGTACCTGTCCACGAACGATGCGGGCCATTCTTACCCAGTAGGTCAGTCCCAGTGCAATAATAATGGATTTCATTCCCGGTCCTATCACGACCATGATCAGGATTACATACAGCATCATGGGAACTGAATCCACCACGTCTACTATACGCATCATCACATTGTCCACCACACCGCCCTTATAGCCTGCAAAGCAGCCGTAAAAGACCCCGATAAGGAAATTGACGAGGGCGGCGACGAACCCCACCGTCAGCGACATCCTGGCGCCGTAGATGACGCGGATAAACAAATCGCGCCCGAGTGAATCGCTTCCCAGGATATATGTCTTATTCCTGAGCGTCCGCGTCTCAGTCAGAGGCTGTCCGTCATATGTAATGCTGCACTTGTCAACATCTTCCTCCAGGATTCTTTTGGCTTCCGCCAGCGAGACAAGCGTTCCCTCCTGTCCGCTGCCAAAATAAGAGGAAAGGTAAGGTGTCTTTGACACCGGTATACAGTCTCCCTCGGCATCCGAATATTTCTTCTCCAGTTTCCTGTATTCCTTTAGCGCCTGTGAATACATGCTGTAATCAATCGACAGTATTTTACCGTTCAAATCAAAGGTGCTTTTTCTGGCTATCGTATCCTTATAGACCGGCTCCAGCAGCTCCACCAGAGTTCCGTCTGCAGCAACCTCGACAACATCGTAATTCTGCGTGATATAGATATTCCGCTCATTGGCGTCATCCGACAGCGGATATACTTTGAGAACCGGCGGAATGTTCGACAGCGTCAGATTCTGTTCCTGATAGCTGTATTTCCAGAAAAAGGGGATAAATATGGCGCCGAGTACCAGAATAACTATAACGATCATGGACAGCATTGCTGTTTTATTCTGTTTAAGCCGTCTCCATCCGTCCTGCAAAAAGGTCAGGCTGGGTTTTTCAATTTTATCTGAATGTTTTTCTCCTGATTCCAATGGCTCCCAAAGAGAGGCCGGAATCTGTTCTGCATTATTCGTCATCTTCTCTCTCCTAGTCATACTTAATTCTCGGGTCCACAAAGACATACAGGATGTCCACAATCAGCGTGCAGACTACCAGAAATACGGCAAAAAACACGGTAATTCCCATGATAAGCGTATAATCCCTGCTCAGAATACTGGTTGTAAATAAACTGCCGATTCCGGGAATGCCAAATACTTTTTCTATTACAAAGGAGCCTGTGACCACCATTGCCACCATGGGACCGATATACGTCACGACGGGAAGCACTGCATTTCTGAGCGCATGCCTGGTAACCACCTTAAACTCTGAGATCCCCTTTGCCCTCGCTGTCCTGATGTAGTCCTGGTTTAACTCTTCGATCATGGATGTACGCATCAGGCGGGTGACAAAGGCCATGGAAAACACGGAGGTAACCAGGACAGGGCCGATGTATCCCTTCCAGTTTGCCACTCCAAAGGCCGGTACAAGCCCCAGGATTTTGCTGAATAAAAACAGATACAGTGTCGCAAACACAAAACTGGGGATGGTGGAACCGAGCGTGGATAAAACCATCAGAAAACGATCTACAAATTTGTTTTGGCGCAGCGCCGCCAGGATTCCGGCTGCGATGCCGAAGATAATAATGAGCACGGAGGAATAAATACCGATCCGGAGTGAATATGGAAAGCCTGCGGCAATAATCTCATTTGTGGAAAGCCCGACTTTGATGTATGAGATTCCAAAATCACCGTGAAGGTAATCCGCCAGGTATTTCAGGTACCGCTCATATAACGGTCGATCAAGCCCATACTTTGCCAGCATGGCCTGTTTGAGTGTAACGTCTAAAAACTTTTCCGAATCCAGAGGGCTGCCTGGAATTGCATTCATTAAGACGAATGTAATGGTCATAATAAACCATATCGTGATAAGAGCTGCCAGCACCCTCTTTACTATGTATCTGGCCAAACCGATCCCTCCCTTAAAAGCAACCGGGAGCGCCCGCCCTGCGGGCACTCCTGATTTACTGTTGTAACAGTTCTGACATCATGAACTGTTACCTACTGTTACCATTAATCTACAAATTCCGCATTTCTGAATAACCAGTTGCCGGTCTTGGAAAATTCCACATTGGCAACGACATCTTCGTTAATCAGCGCTTTAAGCACATAGTAGTAGATTGGACACGCCGGGGCCTCTTCCATCAGAACCGCCTCTGCTTCCATCCACAGCTCATCGCGTTCGCTGCCCTGTGCGGCCATTGCAGCCTGGTAAGCGTCTTCAAAAGCTTTTTGCCCCGGATTCAAAATATGATCATGGGGTGCGCTCGGATGCTCCGCATATCTCCACTGCGCATAACAGCCGGAATCAAGCTTAAACTGTTTCATCATCTGGCTGGCGTCATAGTATCCGGCGCTCCAGCCCGACAGGCTGATATCATATTTACCGTCAGCCTTTGTCTGTAAGGCTACGCTCTTATCCTCATTGCGCAGCTTGACGTCAATATTAAGATTGTCCTTCCACATCTGCTGAATCGCTTCACAAATCTTCTTATCACTTTCTCCTGTGTAGTATAAAAGCTCCAGCTCCGGGAATCCTTCTCCGTCCGGGAAACCGGCTTCGGCGAGAAGCTGTTTTGCCGTATCTACGTCGGCTGAATCAGGAGAAATTCCATATGCCGGCTCAGGCAGGCCGCCCACCTGTACGGTGCGGTAAGAACTGCCGTCCGTCTTCTGTGTTGTAATCGGAAGAAAACCGCTGGCGGGAATCTCACCGGAGCGTGTAATCTGATCCGTGATTAATTTACGGTTGATGGCAAGTGTCAGCGCACGGCGGACCCTTACGTCACTGACCGGATCCCTGTCCACGTTAAAGTCCAGGTATTTTGTTCCGGTAAGCGGGGATACGTACAGATTGGGATCCTCAGCCAGCAGTGTCGGTATTTCTTCGGCCGGAATTACCTCCGTACAGTGAATGTCGCCCGCCTTATAGCCCTGCAGGGACGTATTCTCATCATTTACCATAATTCCTTTAATAGCAGGCATCTTAATGCTGTCTGCATCATAATATTCGTCGTTCTTGACCATCAGGATATGAGAGCCTATCTGATATTCGGCGAGCTTGAAAGCGCCGTTACAGATAAATGTCTCCGGGCGTTTTTCCCAGCCTTCGCCTAAATCAACGCACTTCTTGTTAACGGGACAGTAGATATCGGCGGAAATACGGTTTAAAAAGAACGGAGCCGGATTTTTCAGGACTACCTCAAACGTATAATCATCCAGGGCTCTGGCCATAACCTCCGCGGTTCCCGTTCCCGCCAGATACTCGGCCGCACCGACCACGTAATCCGTTACACCGGCCGCAGAAGGAGACGCAACCGACGGGTCACACAGACGTTTCCAGGTATACTCAAAATCATTGGCAGTCAGCGGAGTGCCGTCCGACCAGTTAGATTTTCTCAGATGAAACGTATAGGTCAGTCCATCGTCGGAGACATCCCAGGATTCGGCCACACCCGGCTCAATACCGTCTGCACTCTGCCTGGTCAGTCCCTCAAACATCGAAATTGTTATGTACTCGGATAGAGTCTCCGAGCTGAGGGTGGGATCCCAGGTTTTAGGCTCATTTCCCATATTCCACACCAATGCTTCCGGATGATCTGCCGACGGTTCGGCGGCAGGCTCCCCGGCTGACTCTGCGGAAACCGGAGCAGATGATGCGGGGGCCTCTGTCGTCTTCTGGCTGCACCCTGCCAACAAGCCTCCGAGTGCTGCAATTGCTAAAATACCGGTGAATAAACTGCGTTTTTTCATAAAATCCTCCTTTATTAATTTATGCTGACGGAAACCTCTCTTAGTTTCCTGACCACCACTTATGTTTTATAAACAAGCAATTTATATGCCAATTCCTGTAAATTTAAATTATTTTGTAAATTATTTTGTATTTTTATGTAAATATTGTTTTTATTTGTTGTTTCTGTCCTTCCGTCAGCACTTTTTCAGTATAAAAATTCTCCTATATATTTAAAAAACGGCTGATTCGCCAATTAAATGGTTATTATTTTATATTAAATAACCATTTAATTGGTAAATCAGCCGTTTAAAGTACAGCTGTCCGAAACAGGCATATGCACATAAACGGTAAAAAACACCGTTTCGCGCTGTGCACCGCAAACCCGATCCCTGCCTACTCTTCCAGCACCTGGATTTCCAGATAATCAAAATCAATCGATTCAATAAAATTATCACTGGTAAACCTGGCCTTGTCGTGGCGTTTAAATTCTTCGACCGTAGCGTCCAGCCAGACAGGATGGCCCAAATCAAACTGGTAACACAGTTGATCCATGGCATCGAAAATCATGGCCGTTCTGGACATGGTATAGTCACTGTTGCAGATGACCGCATCCTGTAGCATTCTGTTATCTTTAAATATTTTTCCCCACAAGCGGAACATGGCAGGTCTCCTTTGCACTTCTCTTGTTATTTTATATTATTATCAGCCTTCTTCCGGCGCTCTGTCCATCCAGTCCCTGCCCTCTACCAGCCTTGTAACCATCATGGACGCAACGGTATCTCCCGTTGCATTGATCCAGGTAGCCGGAGGGTCTACGAGGAATCCGATTGTCGCAATAATCGGAAATGCCTCCGGCGGGAATCCGAACAGGTTTACAATAAGCATCTCACCAATCAGTCCGCCGCCGGGGACGCCGGACATGACGACGCCTCCCAAAATCGCAATACAGACACAGGTAATATAGGTTCCGATTCCGGAAAAATCCTGGCCGAATATTCCGAATAAAAACGATATCTTTAAGATCGAGGACAGACATGTTCCATCCATATGCATTGTTGCTCCAATCGGAAGCACAATATCCCTGATGTCTTTCGGAACGCCGATGGTTTTTGCAGCATCCAGATTGACCGGAAGCGTGGCGATGGAGCTCTGGGTAGCCAGTGATGTCACCGACGCATTTAAAATGTTTTTAAAAAACTTCCTGGTGCCCGGCCTTCCCCCTGCAAAATAAGAGTATGCGGCAAATGCGGCAAAGAAATACACAACGCAGAGCGGATAGTAGATAATCATCGCTTTTGCATAGGAGCCCAACAGCTGAGGTCCAAACTCACCAATCAGGGCCGCAAAATAGGCTCCAAGGCCGATGGGCGCATAGTACATTATCAAAGAAATCATCTTCATCATAACTGCCGAGAGCGCTTCCAGCCCTTTTGCAACCATACTGTTATTATCCTTCCCCGTCAGGCTCACACATACTCCAAACAGGACGGAAAAACAGATCAGCGGGAGCATGTTTGCTTTGGAGAGCAGTCCGGCAAAATCATTCACCGTAAGCGCCTTTACAATCTGTTCGCCCAGATTGACGCTGTCTAAGGCTTCCGGAGCGGTCAGCGCTATATTGACACCCTCAGCCGGCGGAAATAATTTTACCATAACAATGATAACAACAGATGCAATCGCACCCGTCACGATGAAAACCCCCAGCATATAGCCAAGAATCTTTCCCAGGCGCCTCATACTGAGCATATTTCCCACAGCGCTCGATATGGTTATAAACACCAGGGGAACAACCGCACAGAACATCAGGTTAATGAATATGTCCCCGAAGGGCTTTAATATTGTTGCCTTCTCGCCAAATACGAGACCGATGATACTTCCGATTGCTATACCTGCAATCAATGTAAGAGGAAAACGGTAGTTCTCCCAAAATGTGGATTTATTTTTCTCCATCCCCCATACCTCCTGATCTGTCTGATTGCTGCAGTTCAGCCTTCGGCCAAACTGCAGCAAATGATGCTCCCTATAACGCGCGCTCCCGGCAAACGGCGGCATTCAGCTGCTCCATTGCCTTTTCCAGTATCTTTCTGGGGCAGGCCGTATTCAGGCGCATATATCCGCTCAGCTCCCGGTCAAAATCACAGCCCGCATTTAATCCGATGCCTGCTTCCTCTATCATAAAACGGTTTAATTCTTCATTTGTTTTACCAAGGCCGCGGCAATCCAGCCACATAAGATAGGTACATTCCGGAATATTGGCTTTTATCTCCGGAATATTCTTATCACAGTAATCCCGGACATATTTGACATTCCCTTCCAAATAGGTCAGAAGCTGGTCAAGCCATTCTTCACCTTCGTTATAGGCAGCCATTGACGCTACGAGACTGAAGCAGTTATTCCTGTGTATCTCCAGGCTGTGCCAGAATTTTTCGAATTTGTCCTTCTCCTCCCGGTTGTTAAAAATAACGGAGGACGCCTGAAGTCCAGCCAGGTTAAACGTCTTGCTGACTGCCGTACAGGTGATGGTGACTGCGGCAATTTCCGGCGAAATCGAAGCAATCGGCGTATGGCGGTTCCCCCACAGCATCAGGTCGGCATGAATCTCATCGGAAAGAATCGGAACCCGGTATGTAACACAGAGATCCCCCATCCTTTTTAACTCTTCCCGGGTCCAGGACCGCCCTACCGGGTTCTGCGGGTTGCTCAGGATAAATGCCTTTGGCCCCTGCTTCAGCTTTTCCTCAAAATCCCGGAAATCAATCTCATAACGGCCGTCCTCCACGGTCAGACGGTTTGTCAGCACCACCCTGCCTGCATTTTCCACAATCTCATAGAATTCTGGATATACCGGAGGCTGAACCAGAATCAAATCTCCTTCGCTGCTGAACTGCCGCACCAGAGCCGCCAGTGAAGGCACTACTCCGCAGTTAAAGCTCAAAAGCGATTTGTCCACTTCCCAGCCGTTCCTTCTCTTCTGCCATCCGGCAAGGGCATCCCAATATTCCCCGGGCCTGGAAACATAGCCAAAAATACCCTGATGCGCCTTGTCGGCCAGAGCATCCTCGATCGGCTTTGCCACACGGAAATCCATATCGGCAATCCACAGTGGTATCACGTCTTGCGTTCCGAACTTTTTAATTCTTTCGTCATACTTGGCAGCATTATTGTGAGTTCTGTCAATTATCTCATCAAAATTATAAATCACATCAACCGCCTCCCTTCTTTTTATAGTATATCAAGTTCAGTGTCCATTCACAACGTAAACTTTAGCCGGTTCAGAAACCGGAAGGTTACTGTTCGGACCATGCCGCTTTTGGGCATGGTCTGAACAGTAACTTTGGAGGTTCCGCTTGAACCCCCGGCCCGCCTATGCTAAAATCAAAGGTATCAATTATTACGTATTATAGAATGGAAAATTTCAGAAATGGGCAGGGATCTGCTGCCCGGGAAGGCATTCATATGTATCATTATACACTGCCTGTCAGCAATAAAAACATTGTTGAAATTGTGAAGCGGGCCTTCAATATGGTGGATAAACGGCTTATCGGCCATGGTTCCCGCGTTTCCTACATTGTATTTCAAATGTTAAAAGCGGCAGACAAATATTCGTCCCGGGAAGTCAGGGATCTCCTGATCCTTGCGGCTCTCCATGACATCGGCGCATACAAGACAGATGAAATTGACAAAATGGTGGAGTTTGAAACAAACCACGTCTGGAACCATTCCATCTATGGCTACATGTTCTTCAAATAATTACGCCGTTTGAAAAAAGCGCTCCCGTTATCCTCTTTCACCATACACCGTGGGAGAAGTTAAAAGGGATTGATAAAATAGCCGGACCTCTGAAGCTGTCCGCCCAGCTCATTAATCTGGCCGACCGCTTTGATATTTATCTTGAACAGGCAAAGGAGTACCGTTGTTACCAGACATTCAGCCGCTATATCGAAGGATGCTGTCCGGACCGGTACTGCCCGGAGGCAGTTGCGCTCTTTAACAAAACCGATTTTTCTTTTCTGTTCAGGGAGACATCCGGCGAATCGGCCGGGGCTTTACTGAATGATATACTGGAAACTGAATTTGATAAAGTCCTGGAGGACGTCCCTTTTACGGAGGACGAGAGGAACTCCCTCCTGAGGATGATGACTTACGCCATTGATTTCCGAAGTCCGCATACGGTTACCCATACAATCACCACCACTGTAATCAGTTCCGAACTGGCAAGAATATTTACCGGCTCCGGGCCGGAGGTAAATGACATCATATGCGGCGCCATGCTCCATGATCTGGGTAAGATCGGCATTCCCTCCGAAATCCTGGAGTTTCCGGGAAAACTGAGTCCCCAGGCCATGAATGTAATGAGAACCCATGTCGATCTGACTGAAATCATATTGGGAGACAGCGTGACCCGGAAGGTAAAAGATATCGCATTACGTCATCATGAGAAGCTGGACGGTTCCGGTTATCCCCGCGGCCTGAAGGGATGCGATCTGACGGTTCCGCAGCGGATTGTCGCCATCGCCGATATTGTCAGCGCCCTGACGGGAACCAGGAGCTATAAAGACTCTTTCCCCAAAGAAAAAACATGCTCGATTCTGAATGATATGGCGGAAAGAGGATTGATCGACTCTGTGATTGTGGAAAGAATTGTTGAAAATTATGACGTCATTATGGGAGCGGTGCGTGAAAAGGCAACGCCTATCCTGGAGATTTACCAGGAGATGCAGACCGGTTATCTGGAACTGCTCAAACAGCTTACCGCATATATGTAGGCGGAGTGGTTGAGGCAACCATCATCAAAAAGAATTGGCAGGCCGGAGTGATATTCTCCGGCCTGCCAATTTTTTTTAAGACATTATTATCTATTCTTACACGTATTACAGTCTCTTTAACAGCTCTTCTCTCGTCTTCTCATACCCCGGCTTTCCAAGAAGCGCAAACATGTTGCTCTTGTAGCTCTCGACGCCCGGCTGGTTGAACGGATTAACGCCCAGCAGGTAGCCGCTGACGCCGCAGGCAAACTCAAAGAAGTAGAACAGCTGGCCCAGGGAGTATTCATCCTGCTCCGGAATATTTACCTTCAGGTTCGGTACATTGCCGTCCGTGTGGGCAAGAATTGTACCGTTCATCGCGCTCTTATTGACAAAGTCCACATTCTTTCCTGCCAGATAGTTCATACCGTCCGTATCAACCTCTTCCTCTTCCAGAATGATTTCTGCCGGGGATTCCTCCACGTTCAATACGGTCTCAAACATAATTCTGGAACCGTCCTGGATAAACTGGCCCATGGAATGAAGGTCGGTGGTTAAATCAACGGAAGCAGGCATGATACCTCTCTGATCCTTTCCCTCACTCTCGCCGTAGAGCTGTTTCCACCACTCAGACACATAGTGGAGGCTCGGCTCATAGTTGGCCACAATCTCAACCATCTTTCCTTTTCTGTGGAGAATGTTTCTGACTGCCGCATATAAGAGCGACGGATTCTCCTCATAAGACGCCTCAAGCGCTTTCTTTCTTCCGCTTGCCGCGCCCTCCATCAATTTATCAATGTCGGCTCCGCTTACAGCGATTGGAAGCAGTCCTACCGCCGTCAGAACCGAGTAGCGTCCGCCCACGTCATCCGGAACTACGAAGGACTCATATCCCTCCTCATTTGCCAGGTTCTTAAGCGCGCCTCTCGCCTTATCCGTCGTCGCATAGATTCTCTTGTTTGCCTCTTCTTTACCGTATTTCTCGATCAGCATCTTCTTGAATACGCGGAATGCAATGGCCGGCTCCGTCGTAGTGCCGGATTTACTGATAATATTGATGGAAAAATCCTTGCCTTCCAGCATATCCTGAAGATCTTTAATATATTTGCTGCTGATGCTGTTGCCCACAAAGTAGATCTCCGGTGTTTTTCTCCTGTCCTTCGGTAAATTATTGTAAAAGCTATGGGATAAGAAATCGATGGCTGCTCTCGCACCGAGGTAAGAACCGCCGATACCTACCACCAGAAGTACATCCGAGTCATTCTGAATTCTCTTTGCCGCTTCTTTGATTCTTGCAAATTCCTCTTTATCGTAATCTACAGGCAGGTCAATCCAGCCCAGGAAGTCATTTCCTGCGCCTGTCCTGTTCACAAGGATGTCCTTCGCAAACAGTACGGTATCCTTTAAATTGTCCAGCTCCTCCTGATTTACAAATCCGGCCGCTTTTGAATAATCGAAGCTTACTTCTCTTCCCATTGTCTTCGTCTCCTTTTCACATGCCTTACGGATACTCTGATGTCTCCATAGGGCTTTGATAAAAACTTGTCTATGTTTTCTTTCTTATTATAACAATGCGGCAGGTATTTATCAACCGGGAAACTGGAAAAATTATGAACCGGTAAAGTGCTTCTTGACTTTACCGTGGTACAATACTACAATTGATGCAATCGGCACGCAGTCCGGGATGTCCGCTATTCCGAACGGGCCGGTGATGCTTTGAGGGGAGCATGTGAATATGAGGAGGATAAGTTATGTCGTATGTCGATGAAGTTTACAGTAAAACCGTGGAAGATAACCCCGGTGAATATGAATTCCACCAGGCTGTAAAAGAGATTCTGGATTCTCTTAAGCTGGTTATTGATTCGGATGAAAAGAAATACCGGGATGCATCTCTGCTGGAGCGCCTGATTGAACCGGAACGTATTATTTCCTTCCGGGTTCCCTGGGTTGACGACAGCGGGCATCTTCAGATAAACAAAGGCTACCGCATTCAGTACAACAGTGCAATCGGTCCCTACAAGGGAGGACTCCGCTTCCACTCCTCGGTAAACCTGAATCTCTTAAAATTTCTGGGATTTGAACAGACCTTCAAGAATGCTTTGACCGGCCTTCCCATCGGAGGCGCTAAGGGAGGCTCTAATTTTGACCGCAAGGGGAAATCCGAACGCGAAATTATGGCCTTCTGCCAGAGCTTCATGTCGGAGCTGTTCAAATATATCGGGGACGATCTGGATATCCCGGCAGGCGATATCGGGGCCGGCTCCCGGGAAATCGGCTTTCTCTTCGGACAGTATAAAAGGCTGGCCGGGCTCCACTGCGGCGCCCTGACAGGAAAAGGCCCCTCTTTCGGAGGTTCCCCGATCCGTACCCAGGCAACGGGATACGGCCTCGTCTATATGCTGGAAAATATGCTGCGCCGGCATGGAAAGGGACTGGACGGCAAAGTCGTCGTTATCTCGGGCGCAGGCAGCGTAGCCGTACATACCATTGAAAAAATACAGCAATTCGGGGCAAAAGTCGTAACTCTGAGCGATTCGAACGGTTATATCTACGACAGGGACGGAATCCGTCTCGATGTGGTAAAGCAGATCAAAGAAGTGCGCCGGGGACGCATTAAAGAATACCTGGATGAAGTTCCAACTGCCGTTTATGAGGAAAATAAACGTATCTGGAATATCCCATGCCACATTGCCCTTCCCTGCGCGACACAGAATGAGCTGAATTTGCAGGATGCCAGAACCCTGGCCGCAAATGGCTGCATCGCCGTGGTTGAAGGCGCCAACATGCCCTGTAACCGGGAGGCAACCGACTTCCTGCTTGGCAGCAATCTCCTGTTTATGCCGGGTAAAGCGGCCAACGGCGGGGGCGTAGCCGTCTCGACACTGGAAATGCGCCAGAACAGCATGCGGATGAGCTGGACCTTTGATGAGGTGGACGAACAGCTCCACAAGATTATGGCTGAGATTTACGAGAAAACATCCGATGCCGCGGAGCGCTACGGTGTAAAAGGCAATTTTGTGGCCGGCGCCAATATTGCGGCATTTGAAAAGATTGCAGATGCGATGATGTCGCAGGGGTTTGTGTAAACACCTGGGTTAATCCCATATTATTTAGGAACAAAAGCAGAAAGCGGAAAAAGGTATTGTTTCCGCTCAAACAATACCTTTTTCCGCTCAAAATTATGTAAACAATATTCAATTTTCATTGGCACCCCGAAGGCTTCTTCTGTAACATCTATAATAAAGTTATTTTCCGATTCATTCTTTTTCAGCTTCCGGTAAAATACTGTCTCATGATTTCACCGATAATCTTCATTTCGTCGCCATTCAGGTTTTTCATCCAGTCCTTATCATCGCGGCCCTTCTCCTTGCTGGCGGCAATCTGATCCAGGCTGTGCTTCAGATAGTCAATATCCCGCCGGACCGTATTATCTCCGTCCCGGTTCCTGGACGGACCGTCAATTTCACTGTCCCGGGCCATGCTGTCCCGGTTCCTTCCGCGCAGAGGCAGCGTGTCCGCTCTCGACGCGGCTGTCTTGTCCACGGCAGAACCCTCCTCCTCGTCGGGCCGCATATCGTCTTCTTTCATATTACGGACCGTCCTGAGCAGTTCCTCCGCTTTGGAGTTTCTGTTTCTTATATTTCTTGGAGACAGCTGACGCGGCTCTTCTTCACGCACCAGGCCGTCTTTGATTTCATTCTCACGGCTGAGCCGCTCTCTTCCTGCTATTCCCGCAACCGCACGGGCCTGTCCCGCCGTTTCCCGCGTGGAATTCTCTCTGGCAGCTCTGACAAATACTGAATTATCCACATATTCCAATAATACGGTTTCCAGCTTCTGCTGTTTCTGGGTGATATTAAAGCTGCTGTCCATAAAAGTGAGGAACAGGCCGCTGAGCGCACCAATCGATGCATACAGGACAATATAATAGGAATCCAGCCTGTACCAATAAGACATAAAGGAACCAAATCCTCCCGCCAGAAGGCTCAGGATCGTCATCTGTAAAGACAGATTGTTCCAACTGTCCAGTGAAACATGCATAAACCGAAACCCATACAGGTGCTTGTCCAGATACGCCTGGGTATTGACGATATTCTGGTTTAGACGATACGCATTTTCCAATTTCTGCTTTAGTACCTTTAAATTCTTGTTCTTGGTCATTGCCATGTTGTCAGTTTCTTTTAATAATCTTTTGTAGAGGCTCCGTGTGATTAATTTGCTGACGATTCCTATAATTCCTATTGCCGCCAACACGGATAATGCTTTTCCGGTTTGTAAAAATTCCAGCATAAAAAAGCTCCCCTTTCTTCTCCAGATTGTTCCAGATGACATTTATTATAGCCGCCCGTCCCTGGTTTGGGAAGATGAGAATGGGAAAAATCGATCGTCAAATATAGCCACAATTCGATTATTAGGTTAAAAAAGCAGTCATATCTAAACCTCAGGCGCCGATGCTCAGGCCCTGGAAACCATTTCCAGAAGGAGCCGGACGGAGTGCTTAATTGCCTGTTCTTCAAATACGGCGTAATCCATACCTGCGCTGTCGTCCGCTTTATCAGAAATCGCTCTGATTACCAGGTACGGGATCCCGTTAAGATATGCCGCCTGGGCAATTGCGGCCCCTTCCATCTCCGTACAGCTTGCACCGAACGTCTCAATCAGCCACTTCTTTTTATCTTTATCGGAAATAAACTGATCTCCGCTCACCACGCGTCCCTTAAATGCCTGAATATCGGGATTAACCCTCTTATTACACTCCATCGCAAGCTCTAAAAGCTTCTCGTCTGCTTGAAACGCAAAGGTATCCACCCTCGGGATCTGCCCTTTCTGATAACCAAACCCGCTGGCATCCATATCATGCTGGACCGCGTCTGTGGAAAGCACAATATCACCGATATTAATTTCATTCCGCAGGGAGCCGGCGATACCGGTATTAATAATCGCACTGACGCCGAAACGGTCGGCCAGGATCTGGCTGCACATCCCCGCATTCACCTTGCCGATGCCGGAGCGCACAACCACTGCGTCCCTGCCGCTTAACTTTCCTTCATAAAAATCCATTCCGGCCACCGTTGTGATCGTAACATCCGTCATTTCTTCTTTTACTTTTGCCACTTCCTCGTCCATTGCTCCGATTATTCCAATCATATTTCATTCCTCCATACTTTCTCTGCTTCTTCTATAATATATAATTATAGCCATTTTTGCACAGCTATCTCATCTTGCGCATATCTAGATTATTATAGTGTATTTTTACATTCTTGACAATTCCTTTAGAATAAGGCTATAATCAATTTTTGTATGGCTCATAACAGTTCATGCTGTTTGGATTGTTACGATGGCCCTGAAGCCGTCCGGGCTGTATAGTAACCTTAATATACATATTTTCATACATGTCTGTATGATTTAGAACGTATACAACGCATATTTACAAACGAAGCGGCTGTATGGATTTACAGTTCACAAGTAGTATTATTATTAATTCATTTGGAGGTAGCAACACATGAAGTATAAGACGCAGGGAGTCTGTTCCCGTGAAATCAGCTTTGAAGTAGAAAACAATAAGCTCAAAAATGTAAAATTTGTAGGCGGCTGCGCCGGTAACACCCAGGGCGTAGCCCGTCTGGTGGAGGGCATGGATATCGACGATGTAATCGCCCGTACGGAGGGAATTAACTGCGGTTTCCGCCCAACTTCCTGTCCGGATCAGCTTGCCCGGGCTCTGAAGCAGTATAAAGCAGAACAAGCCGGAAGATAGTAACGTTGTTACTGTTCACACGGTAACGTCCCGCGAGGTGTTTTCGTGCGTTTTCTGCGCGAAAATCCCGAGTTACACGGCGCGAAACTGCGTTTTATGCAGTTTCTGTGCATCGCGAAGCGTGTTATTGTTTACATCATGCCGCTTTTGGGCATGGTGTGAACAATAACGCTGTTACTTATATCTTGGGATATTTTATAGTTTTGTAATATATTTTCTCATCTATCCATGGTATAATGGGGCTATCAGAAGGGAGAGATAAAAATGAATGAGAAGACAATGTTTAAATTAACCTATGGTTTGTTCGTCTTGACAGCCAGACAGGGAGAGAAGGACAATGGATGCATCATCAATACCGCAGGCCAGGTAACCGCTGTTCCTAACCGCATCAGCATCGCTGTCAATAAGGCAAACTATACCCATGACATGGTATTGGCTACAAAGAAATTCAATGTCTCCATTTTAAGTGAAGATGCAAAGTTCTCCACATTCCAGAGGTTTGGATTCCAATCAGGAAAAGATGTGAACAAATTCGAAGGATATGATCAGGTTAAACGGGCCGAAAACGGTATTTACTATGTAACAGAGGGGGCTAACGGCTATATTTCCGCCACCGTGGAAAGCACGATGGATCTTGGAAGCCACACTCTGTTTATTGCCGCCGTGGATGATATGGACGTTCTGAGCGATGTTCCCTCCACGACATACAACTACTACCAGAGCAATATCAAGCCAAAGCCTGCCGCACCGGCCAGTAAGACCGGAAAGACAATCTGGCGCTGCCGGATCTGCGGATATGAATATGAGGGAGAAGAGCTTCCGGCTGACTTTATCTGCCCGGTCTGCAAGCATCCCGCTTCCGACTTTGAGAAGGTTATTGTGTAAGAATATTACCTGCCTCCGTATTGTTTCCGACAGTGCGGAGGTTTTTCAATTCTGATCACTCATTTTCCTCCCGATCCCGTTCTTTCATCTTAAAACATAACGCCATGAAATCTTTTGCCGGCTTGTTCAGGAATTTATTCTGATGATAGATAATATAGAATTCACGTTTCAATTCCACGCCTTTAACGTAAAACTGAGCCACTTTACCAGCAGCCAGATACTCCTTGGCCGCCTGATAGGAGATGGCCGCGATACCCAGATTTTTCTCCACAGCCTTCAGAATTGCCTGATAGCTTACACTCTGCCATACTGTGCGGAACCGTATTTTATTCATCTGCAGAAGTTCGGTGAGCAGCTTCCGTTCAAAGGAATCACGTTCCCTCATAATAAAACTGCAGTCGTCCATCTGCTCCATTTCGATCACGGAACCGGCCCAGGGATGCTCCCCGGCGCAGATAAAAACGAGGGAATTATCCATGAAAAGCTCACTCTTTATAAAATGGTTAAATACCGGGCCTTCAATAAGCGCAAAATCCAGCTTGCTGTTTAGTATGAGCTGCTCAATTCTGGCCGAATTGTCAACAGTCACCTCTATTTCGATGCCCGGACAGCTATTATGAAACGCCTTCACACATTGGGGAAGAAAATTGTTGCCGATTGTGACGTTACTGCCGATTCTCAGGGAACCGAGTGAATCCCAGTTCTTAATTTCAAATTCCATCTCATCAAACAGAATGACTATCTGCCTGGAATATTCCAGAAATCGCCGGCCGGCCTCCGTGATACGGAGACGGTTTGAGATGCGGTCAAATAGTTTCTGTCCATAATAATGCTCCAGCTCCGCAATGGCAAAGCTGACTGCCGGCTGTGCAATATACAGTTCTTTTGCCGCCGCAGTCGTACTTCCGGTATCGCAAACAGCTATAAATATCTTGATATGTCTCAACGTCATATAGTTCTCCCCAATCGTTACAGTTCAGCCTTCGGCCAAACTGCAACAAATTATGCACAGAAACGGCAAAAAACTCCGTTTCGCGCCGCCGGACTCGGGATTTTTGCAAAAATCAGCGAAAACACCTCGCGGAATGCATCATGTCTGAACGGTTCTTCCTAATCCTCTAAACCTGATTCTATCACATTTTCCTTGATAGTTAGTATACGGATTCCATATAGTCTGTATACTTTTATATTATTTTACATATAGTCCGTCAAGATATACAATATTTTCATAATTTACCACCTTCAAAAAGGAGACCGGCATGGATATTGTAAGTCTGGCTAATGAACTAGAAGATTATATTATTGGACAGCGACGCTATTTTCACCGCTTTCCCGAGCCTGCATGGGAGGAAGTGCAGACGACGCTGGCCATTGAACGCCAGCTTGAGGAAATGGGTCTGGACCCTTTGCGCTTTGATGACATTTCCGGCGTCTATTCCTATATACGGGGTAAAAAAGCAGGCAAAAACGCAAAGACCATCCTGCTGAGAGCCGATATTGACGGTGTATCTGTCCAGGAAAAAACCGGCCTTGCATTCTCCAGTGAAAATGCCGGCATGATGCATGCATGCGGACGTGACTGCCATATAGCAATGCTGCTCGGTGCAGCAAAACTCTTAAAAAACATGGAAAATTCCCTGGCCGGTCATGTGAAGCTTTTTTTCCAGGCCGCAGAGGAAAGCGCCGAATCTTCCCAGGAGTATATCAGAAGGGGCTTTCTGCAGGATGTGGACGCAGTCTGCGGAGCCCATGTCTACGGGGGGCTCGAAGCTCCCTACATCGATATTTCACCGGGATACAGGATGGCCAGTGCAGATAAATTCGATATAGAAGTCACGGGACTGGCCGCTCACGGCAGCCTTCCGCATACGGGCAGGGATGCACTGGTCGCAGCCGCAGCCATAATCAGCAGCCTGCAGACCTATGTTTCCAGAAACAATGATCCTCTGAATCCTCTTGTCATTACTATCGGAACAATCCGCGGAGGCTCTCAGAGGAATATCATAGCGGGCAGGGTTAAAATGGAAGGCACCGTCCGGATGCATTCTGCCGAAAGGAGAAAGTTTATCGAAAGCGGCATGCAGAAAATCATAGCCGGAACAGCGGAAGCATTCGGCTGTGAGGCGGTTCTGTCTTATCAGTACATGCTGCCGCCTCTGTATAATTCTCCCGGACTGAGCGCGATTGCCGGAAACGCAATCCGAAAGCTTTTCGGCGATCATATCCGCCGGGACATGCCTCCGGTCATGGCAAGTGAAGATTTTGCCTGTCTTACGGAAAATATCCCCGGACTGTATATCAATATCGGATGCGCCAATAAGCAGCTCGGTTTCACGGAAAACAACTACAGCAGCCGGTTTATGGTGGATGAAAGTGTATTAAAAAACGGTTCAGCCCTTTCTGCACAAATAGCTGCCGATTATTTAGGAGGAAACGAATGGCCAAAAGACTGAAATATTTTAATGAAGTGCAGATTATGCGAAACAACATGGAACTTGTGAAGGATACGAACGGCAGTGTCAGCGTAACGCCCGAAGAAGTGACGGTCCAAGACAGGGGGACCTTTGTCATCACCTACACCGTCGGGGACGATCCCATCCATATCGGAGGACATATTGACAGCCAGGCTTACAGTCAGATTCTTAGCACCCTGGAAGGGACTTTCAACTTAAATCCCATACTGCTGCTGCCTCCCGTTGTTGTACTCGTTCTAATCTTCATGCGCAAGCCGACGATCCCGGTCTTTGGAATCGGGATACTCCTGGCAGCGGTACTTGCCGTCGCTGTCCAGGGAAAGAGAATCAAAGAAGTTCTGTCTGCCATGACAAGCGGACTCGGTATCTCCACCGATATGGCGCTTGTCGACTCCATGATCAACCGCGGAGGCCTGCTGAGCATGATGCCGTCCGTAGCCCTGATCATCGGCGCAGCCGTGTTCAGCTCGGCCCTGAAGGCCACGGGCGTGTTCCAGATGTTCCTGGACGCCATCCAGAAGTACGCGACCGGACGCAAGTCGCTGCTGGGATTCAGTTACCTCCTTCACCTTATCCTGGCATCCTTTACGGGCGTCTATCTGGTAACCTTCTCCATCGTCGGTCCTATCCTCGGCCCGATGTTTGACAAGTATGATCTTGACAGGAAGAATCTCTCCAGAATGCTGGAGGACACAGGAACCGCATTTTCCCCGATTGTACCATGGAGCAATATCTCCATTTTTATCCTAGGCACGCTGGGAGTCAGTTCCTTCCAATACGTTTTATATGCGCCGATCACTTATCTGGGCGTTGTATTTGCTGCTATTTACATAATGACAGGGTTTGGGATATTCAACAGGAAAGGCGAGATGCTGATTAAGGAAAAGAAATGATTCATTACCGGCCCGGAGAACGCTTTCAATACGAAAGGCGTTTTCCGGGCCGGTTGTTCTGACTAGAACCGCTCATATTTTTGAAGGAGATTGTTCAATCTATCAGTTATTAGCAATTTAAGTTTTGCAGGTTCTACTTTGAGTAAGTTATCGCCATAGTGAATAAAATAATCAGCAATAAAGTTTTGTTCGTCCCTATTGTAAAATCCCTTAATAACATGGCACCCCATTTCCGAACATAATTGCATGGAAGGATAATGCTCTTTGTAAAATAAGTCTACTCCTTTCTCTGAAACCGTAACTTGAAATTCAGTAGCAGAGCCGTCTTTATATAGCTTATCCGCCGGACGCTTAAACTCTTCTATTGGCTTACCCTTAAATAGGGCAGTAGCATTGACAGATTGGATTCTGTCACATCTAAAAACCTGGATTTTTTCGGTTTCAAAATTATAGGCGGTTCCGTACCATTGTCCAAACGCCGAAGAAATGTCAAAAAATTGTACCGTATATTCATGGATATCTTGTTTTTTGTATTCAATAATGCATGGACTTTCTTTAATTGCCATTTTTAATATATCTTTTAGACATGTACTTGAATTTGAGTGCTCAACAGTGTTTAGCCGGAAAACAGTCTCCATCTTATGCAAAGCGTGAATTTGTTCTTCTGATAGACATTTCTCAAATTTTAGTTTTAACTTTTCTACACTTAGATGAAATGGCGTGGACTGATATGCGCTTAATGTAAGCATGGCAAAATAAAGTGAATACACTTCATCAATGGTAAACACAATGGGAGATAAGAGCCGGTTAGGCAATATTTTATAAGAGCCATTTCTACCAGACTTTGAGTATATTGGCATACCTAATTCTTCCAACGACTTTATATCTCTAATAGCAGAGCTTCTAGATATATGGTATCTCTCCATAATATCCTTGATGTTAAAAGAGTTTTTATTGTTCAAAAACATCATCATATCATTAAGACGTTCAGATTTTTTCATTAGTTTTCTCCATTTCTATAAAAGGTGTCACATTTTGACACCTTTATCTATTATACTATATCTAAATCATAAATCAATGGAGGCGAACAGAAATGAGAACAAGAGATGAATTTTTTAGGATAATGGAACAGCAGACAGAAATAGCCCTTGCCACAAGTGCAGACAATGTACCGAATGTGCGAATTGTAAATTTTTATTTTGACCCTCAGAGTAAGATTTTATATTTCTCAACATTTAAGGGTAACAATAAAGTAAAGGAAATGAAAATAAATTCCAGTGTTGCTTTTACCACCATTCCACATACAGGGAATGAACATATAAAAGCAAAGGGTATTGCTCAAAAGAGTGAGCGGACAATTTTTGACCTCGCAGACTTCTTTATCAAAAAAGTGCCAGATTACAAAGACACCATAGAGCATGTGGGAAAATCTCTAGTGCTATATGAAATTAAATTTGATTCTGCAACAGTTACGCTTGATTTAAACAATATCAAGAAAGTCAAGATATAATCGGCAGTTATATAAAGTAGCAAAGCCAGCCGAGCCGGTCAGCGTCAAGGAAAAGGGCCCTGAAAACCCAGAGCCCTTTCATTATAATTACAGTTGTGCAATGCACTCGACTTCTACCAGACCGCCAAGCGGCAGCTTGGCCACCTGGACACAGGATCTTGCCGGAAAATCACCCCCGAAATAAGACTCATAAATCTTATTAACCGCTGCAAAATCGTTCATATCCGTCAGGAAAATCGTAGTCTTAACAATCTTTGTATAGTCTGTTCCCGCCTGCCTGAGGATGGCTCCCAGGTTCTTCATGGAGCAGTGCGCCTGAGCCTCTGCTCCGTCGGCCAGCCCGCCTGCGGCAGTGTCAATTCCAAGCTGCCCCGACACGTAAACCATCCCGTTTGATCTCACTGCCTGCACATAAGGCCCAACCGCCTTTGGCGCATTTTCTGTAAAAATGATTTCTCTTGCCATTTATCTGATTACCTCTTTTCCTTTTTTCCGAAGTACCGCTCCGCTTCTCTTACCGGTGTGTTTTCCGTTCTCAACCGTCAGCTCGCCGCCGATAATCACATATTCAATTCCCTCCGGGTACTGAACCGGATCCACGAAGGTTCCTTTATCAATGACAGTATCAGGATTGAAAATACACAGATCGGCGCAGTACCCTGCCTTCACTTCGCCTCTGCCCGTCATATTAAATGTCACAGCCGGTTTCTTCGTCATCTTGTAAACGGCTTCCTCCAGTGTCAGAGCCTTCTCTTCCCTTACATACTTTCCGAGAATTCTCGGAAATGCGCCGTATACGCGGGGATGCGGCTTGCCGCCCAGCAGTCCGTCGGTACATGCGTTCATCTCCGGCCGTTTCATGATACGGATTACGTGTTCCTCCGTTCCGTAGAAATCCACCATGCCTACCGCATTCTCCTCCTCAAAGAGAAGGTCGAATGTGGCCTCATACGGATCTTTTCCTCGCAGTTTACCCAGTTCAATGAGGTTTAACCCGATTGCGTCCTGGTTCTTTTCGGTCTTCACGCTTGTCACAAATATCTGGTCAAGCCCGGCAAATTCCACAAAGTTGTCCCATCCCGGAATACCATGCTCGATATCATAAACCATCTTTTTTCTCAGCTCCGGATCAGCCAGACGCTCCAGCACTTTATCTGTGCCTCCGTCATGCACCCATGGAGGAAGGATTACACCCAGCATCGTGCTTCCGGCCACATATGGGTACTGGTCGAAGGAAACACGGATGCCCTCCTTCTCAGCCTCTTCCAGAAGCTCGATAACCTTATCAACCTTATCCCAGTTCTTTTTACCGCATACCTTGAAATGGGAGTAGTGAATCCTTACGCCCGACTCACGGCCGATTTTAATAACTTCTTCCATAGAATCGAGGATGGTATCTGCCTCACTTCTCTGGTGGATGACAAAAAGCCCGTCGTACTCTGCCACCACCTTACACATCTCAATGATTTCCCTGGACTCGGAATATGCACAGGGCATATAAATCAGGCCCGTTGATAATCCTACGGCTCCGGCCTCCATCTCCCGTCTTGTGACAGCACACATTCTCTCCAGCTCTTCGTCGTTTGGAAGACGGTTTTCGAGACCCATCGCCTCCATTCTGATATTGCCGTGCGGCACGAGATAACATTCATTCAGTCCCGGTTTTACGTCGTCGATCATCTGAAGATAATTCTCAGTGGTCTCATAATTCCAGTCAATCAGGTCGCTGTCACCGTCCAGTCCCGCCAGGTTCTTTCTCCACGGGCTGACATACTCTTTTGGAAGAGGCGCCATGGAGATACCGTCCTGTCCGAGAATCTCGGTTGTGATTCCCTGCAGTACCTTTGGGGCAACCTCCGGCTCTACCAGAACCTGAAGGTCACTGTGGCTGTGCGTATCGATGAAACCGGGAGCTACAACAAGCCCTTCGGCATTAATGATTTCTGCTCCGTCCTCTTCAATCGTCTCCGCTATCTTCTCAATGATACCGCCGTTTAATAATACATCAGCTTTATATCCCGGATTACCGCTTCCGTCAACGATAAAACCATTTTTAATTAATTTTTTCACTGTTATCACCTCTGTTTTTCCACGTTAGCCGCCATTATTCCCGGAAAGGTATATCCTGTCCCAGCTTTTGATCATATTTTTTTAGAGTAAAGTTTTTCATTAAAATTACGTAGATTACAACACTGATAGCAAGTCCCGCAAAGAAAGAATAATCGCCTGCCAGGAGTGACAGTCCAAACGAAACCACCATAGTGACTACTGAACTCATATTAAAGCCGCGCGTATACTGATACTGGCCTCCCACATTATATAAATCATCCACGTTAAGCGTGCATTTGCGCACCAGGAAATAGTCCGCCAGCATGATACCGATGATTGGCCCTAACAATGTTGAGAAATTTGACTGAATGACTACCAGGAAATCACCTCCCTGCTGTTTCCACGGCATCATCAGAAGTCCGATAACCCCCGAAATGATTGTCGTCATCCAAAACTTGCATTTAGGAAAAATATTTAACAGGATATAAGCCGGAGGCATCAGGTTTGCCGCCGTGTTCGTCGACCACTGGGCAAAGGCAATCGCAATGAAACAGAATACAAGCACTACCATATTATTTGAGAATAAACTGTATACTACGTTGTTTAAATCCCACTCATGTGTATAGATACCGGCAGCCATACCAACCATCATAGCGATGATGCCTACAGCCATCAGCCCCACAAGTTGTCCCAGGATTGCATTTTTATTACGCTTTACAAGGCCCTCATTTTTATAATTATCACTTCGTTTAATCTGTCTTGCCAGATCCGGGCCGTTCAGGGCCATCGTAATCCATCCTCCTGCAATGCCGGAAATGGCAAATGCCATGGAATAATTACCTGCCGCCTGCACTCCCATGATATCGGGAATCGACACTCCATATTTACTGCACACCGTCACTACTATCGCCGCAAACATAATTCCCAGCATCGGAACCGCAATCCAGTCAAATTTTGCCATTGCCTCCATTCCGAACAGGGCGTTAATAATCTGAAATGCAGCAAACAGAATCAGCATCAATGTTACATTGTTAAATGACGGGAACATAATTCCCATAATCATATTTAACGCATTGGCTCCAACCCACGTCTGGAATCCAAACCAGTAAAAACACGGAACACAGCGGACAAGTCCTGCAAAGAAGGAACCTTTATATCCAAATGCCGCCCTGCTGTATACAGCGAACGGAACACCGTATTTAGTTCCGATATCACCGGCTAAAACAGTCAGGAACGTAACAAGGCCGTAGCCCAGAAATACCACAAGTACCAGCATCCAGGGTGATAATCCGTCGCCGCCGTTAAAATACTGGGCTCCCAGGCTGAATGCTACGATATTGATGGTCATGCCTGCCCAAAGTATTGTATAATCCCACAGGGATAAATTCCGTTCGCTGTCCTTGGTCGGGAGCAGTTCCGGACTCCTTAAACTGAGTGACTTTTCATTCTGCATAAAATAACCTCCACCTCTTTGTCTTGTGTAATAACTATCAGTTCAACCCATACCGCTCCAGATAATCCGGATTAATCTTTCTCTTGATAAATTCTCCTTTGCCTTTTTCCCCTTTGAATTCGCCGTCTTCCACAATTACATCGCCCTTTGCAATCGTCATCACCGGATAGCCCTTAACCTGGAATCCGTCATGCAGGCAATAGCTGATATTATTATGCAGGACCTCTTTTGACAGCGTAACCTCTTTATCCATATCAACTATGACGATGTCCGCATCGGAACCTGGCGCTATCACGCCTTTCTGAGGATAGCAGCCATAGATCTTTGCTATATTGGTACTTGTAAGCTCACATACCTTGTTTATGGAAATACGCCCTTTTGACACACCCTCGGAGAGCATCAGCGGGAGTCTTATTTCAATGCCGCTCATTCCGTTTACCACTTTGGTGAAATCCTGCTTCCAGGTTCCGTCCGGATTCTTTTCGAGGAACAGGGATTTTTCATCCACGTCAAATGTGCAGTCATCGGAACCGGTCAGCAGGATAGTGCCGTCCTTCAGGCCCTCCCATAATTCCTCCGCCTCCTTTGGCGTCCGCAGCGGCGGTGAACAGATAGCCAGATGACCGTTCTCGCCTTTATACAAATCATCAAATAAAGTGAGGTAGTGAGGTCCTGTTTCCACATACAGGGGTAGTCCCTTTCCGTGCGCCCGTCTGGCCGTATTTAACGCCTCTCCGTTTGTCGTATGTACAACCAGCAAAGCATTTCCTACATATTCCTGGAAATAAACGGCCCTGGCAAATGCCTCCGCCTCGCAAAGCACCGGTTTGCATTTTGCAAAATTAACCCAGCTCAGATCGTTTTCTTCCATACACTTTTCAATATTCGTCTCCGCAATTGCATTGCTCTCGCAGTGAACCATAGGAAGGCCGTTGACGGATTTTGCTTTTTCAAATACGTTCAGCATCGTCTCATCATCACTCATTACGCCTTCTTTTTTATAGGTCATAAACATTTTGAATGTCGGTATGCCGTATTCAGCCATCTTTTCGATGTCGGCAATCGCCTCCGGCGTGGATTCCACAAATTTACCGTGTACGCTGTAGTCAATTGCCGATTCTTCCATCTCCTCTGCTCTTGCCAGCGCTTGTGTATATGGGGAATCCCCTTTTCCCATATTGGCAAAATCCATAAACATTGTTACTCCGCCGTGTGCTGCGCTGACGCTCTGCTCGTAAAAGCTGTTGGCGCCCAGACATCCCTGGAACGGAGCCTGGCAGTGCATATGAGCCTCGATAACACCCGGGAGAATATATTTTCCCTCCGCATCGATAACTCTTTTTCCCTCAGACCCGCTATAGGTGCCTAACCCGGCAATCTTTTTTCCGCTGACGGCAATATCACATTTTACTGTCGAAGACGGTGAAACTACATACCCATTTTTGATAATTAAATCATACATATAAAAACCTCCTCTAAGTTTTCAGCGGCGGTTAAACTGCCGCCGTCCAAATTATTTTAACAGCGCTTCCATAACCCCATAGTAGCACTCTGTTACTTTTGTCAACTGTTCGATTTCCACATACTCATTCAGCGTGTGGGCCAGGTTTTCTCTGGACGGCCCAAGTCCGAAGGTCTTGATTTTTGCTTCACCTGCGTAATGGCTGCCGTTTGTGCAGAAGTTGTACTGGGTAATTTCGGGAGTAAACCCTTTGTCCGTCAGCTTTGTATAAACAGCCTGAACAAAGTCGTCATCCTTGTCATATAACCAGCCCGGGAAGAACCGCTCCCCTTCTATCTCATTGCCGGTATGGCATCTCTCCCTGCCTACCGCATAGGATGCCTTTACCTTAAGCTCCGGATCTTCTGCCATCAGTTTTTCCAGCAGCCCGTTAATCGGCTCCAGCACGCTCTCCTTTGTCTCTCCTACCAGAAGACGCCTGTCATATGTGGCCCGGCAGTATTCCGGCACAACGGATGCTCCAGGATAAGGGGCTGATTTAATGTCGGTCAGTTCCAGGATTCCGTCACCTAATACGGGATGATGGGTGGGAACCAGGGTACGGATTGCCCCGATTACTTTTGCCATCTTATACACGGCATTGATTCCTTTTTCCGGATTCGCAGAGTGACACGGTTTTCCAAAGGTCTCAATTACGATTTCGGTTCTTCCTCTCTGTCCTATTTTCAAGTTAAGCTGGGAAGCTTCTCCGATTACCACGTAATCCGGCCGGACATTCTTACTGATTTCCCTTGCCGCAACACCTTCAAAACATTCCTCATGCACCACGCCCGCCACATAAATCTCACCGGCAAAATCTTTTCCCGTATCCTTTGCGTAATTGGATGCCGCACAGGTCATTGCCGCTACGGCTCCCTTCATATCGCTGGTTCCTCTGCCGTAGATTTTGCCGTCATGGATTTCTGCCGCAAAGGGAGGATAAAGCCACTCAGTTTCCTCTGTTACCGGAACCGTATCGATATGTCCGTCAAATAAACCTTTTTTTCCCGGTCTGTTTCCTTTGATGCAGCCAATAATATTACCGTATTTATCAACCGTTACCTCATCAAAGCCCATCTGTTTCATGTTTTCCGAAAGAACGCCGACCACTCCGCTCTCCTCTCCGGAATAGCTTTTCTGCTGAATCAGCTTCTGACACAGTGAAATCACCTGTTCTTCTCTCTCTTTTTCCATTTTCCCATCCTCCTTAACTGAAACCTTTGTCAATTTCTCTGATACGCTCCGTCCCAAACGATAGATTTATAATTTTCCTTGTCTGTGTCTCCCTCCGTACTGAAAAACAGCACTTTGGAATTTTCATCCAGCTTCAATTTATTCTTAAGCTCCACCAGCGTTTTATCCCTCATAATCTCGGCAATACAGCCAAATGCCGATGCCCCGCTTTCACCGGAAACCACCTTTGTATCTCCTGCCTCCGGATTTCCAAGCACTCTCATTCCCTGGGCTGCCGCATAGTCGGGGCAGGAAATGAAGTTGTCGGCATAGTCCCTCAAAACATTCCACCCGATGCTGCATGGTTCTCCACAGGCCAGGCCCGCCATAATGGTATCCATATCGCCGGTTACAAAATGAAGTTTACCGTCGGCTGCCTCCGCCGTCTTGTAAATACAGTCTGCCTTATTAGGCTCTACAATCGTTATTATAGGGCGATCCCCGCCATACACGGAAGCGAAGAATCCGGCCACTGCCCCGGCCATGGAACCGACTCCGGCCTGGAGGAAAATATGAGTCGGCTTCTCAGGAAGCTGCATGTACGCTTCATATCCCATCGTTCCGTATCCCTGCATGATCCAACCGGGAATATCCTCATATCCTTCCCACGCAGTATCCTGAACCATCACCCAGCCCTTCTGTTCCGCCTGGCTGTTGGCAAGCCTGACGGCTTCATCATAGTTGAGGTCGGTGATGGATGCATCTGCGCCCTCTGCCCTGATATTCATCAGGCGTTCTTCGGCGCTGCCCTTCGGCATGTATACCACCGATTTCTGCTGAAGCTGTTTTGCTGTCCAGGCAACTCCCCGGCCGTGGTTGCCGTCAGTCGCAGTGACAAATGTAATGTCGCCAAGCTCCCGTTTAATTTCTCCTGAAACTAATTTCTCATACGGCATCTCTGTGATGCTTTTCCCCAGGCGCTTTGCAAGATAATTGCCAATTGCATAGCTTCCGCCCAGCACCTTAAATGCATTCAGGCCAAACCGGTAGGACTCATCTTTTATGTAGATATTGCCAAGTCCCATTGATTTTGCTGTATGTTTTAACTCAACTAGCGGAGTCTCTTTATATACCGGAAAGCTTGCATGAAAACTTTGTACTTTTTTAGCACTTTCAAGATTCAGGAAATCCAGGTTATACTTCGGGCCTGATTTGCGCTCATACTGAACAACTTTAAATTCCTCTCTCATTGTGATTCTCTCCTTTGGGTTTATTCACCTTTATAATAAGCAAACAGCGTGCCAAATTTAACTCCAAAATGGTGCTGTTTCAACATAAAACTTTATTTTTGTAAACATTACACAAAAGCACTCTCACAAAACCCGTGAAATACGTAACCAGTTTTGTGAATATTTTCAGAAAAAGAAACGCATTAAAATCACTGCTTAGATTTTAATGCGTTTCTTAATCCTGTCCCAGGAATTTTTTTGAAAAACCATTCCTGTTAATTCATATTTTAGTTCTCATAATGAGAATAAATTCTCAAATCGAGAATTGCTTTTTATCAAAATGAGAAATAATTCCAATACGAACCATGTCCTTCCTGAAAAATTCCTGCGGTTCCCCGTATACGTCAAATCCGCTCGGCGAACAGATATCCCGGTTCATCTGCCGGCAGTGCAAAACCTGCAGCCTTTGCTGTTCCGTCACCGTGCCGGGTATATGATATAAATAGTCAATTGCACGGTTTAAACCGGCCACCGGCTTCCTCCCATGGGTTTTTGTCAGCATCGCCGGACCTGCAATATTAAAATATGCATCAATCTGCTCACTGGAATATCCCTCATCACACATACCTTTTTCCACCGCCTCTTCGACAAGCTCCGGAAGGCGCTTCCAGTCGGAAACCGTGATGCCGGCCAAAGCAACGCCAAACCGGTTGTTCGCATTGACCGCTATCATCATATCTCTTCCCTGATAAAGGATCCGGTGGATTTCCCAGCAAAAAAACAGGTCCTCCGGTTCTCCATAGGATTGCTTCGGCAGATTCAGGTACTTCTGCAATGGTATCGTAATCCCAAGCTGCATCGCACATCTCCTGTAATTTATTTATCTTCCGAAAATCATTTATCTTCCAAGCAATACTGATAGGCAATTCTGGGACTGCCATCCTCCATATAAACAATACCGCACCGCCGGAAGCCGTTCTTCCCAATTAAATGCTGCATTGTGGAGTTATCGTGATGTGTATCAATCCTCAGATTGGAAATCTGATCCCGGCAAAATGCCAGGCAGTTGTCAAAAACTCCTTTTACTGCTCCGTCACCGGCAATCCGGTGAATTGTCCCATACTCTTTATCATTCAGCCACTTTCCATCCTCAATATAAGCATATATAGGATCCGCTCCGATTATAAATGCAAACACACCATGCAAAATTCCGTCTTCTGCCGTAAAGACATATAACTGCTCCTTTTTAATATCCTCCTCCAGAAGCTCTCTGGGCGGGTGGTTCTTGCCCCACTGAGACGGGTTTCCCGTCTCCTCCATATATTTTCTGGCCGTTTCGTAGATTTTCATTATTGCATCTAAATCTTTATCTTTTGCCAGCCGTATCATCTGTACCCTCCATTTTGCGGTATAAAGTTGCCAGTCCAATTCCCAGTTTCTTTGCCGCCTGTTTTTTTCCTTCGGTATCATTGCCGTAAATGCGGATCGCCTTCGCTATCTCAGAGCGTTCCAGTTCCCTGAGAGGTGCCACCATATCCGTGACTACTGTGCCGCTTGCACCCGTTTTCCCGACACCGGGCTGCGGCTCCGATATGTTGGCCGGGAGGGTTCCCATGTTAAGAACACCGTCCTCCTCCATCATATTAATCATAAACTCAACCGTATTTTCCAGTTCCCGGATATTGCCATACCACGGATACTCATAAAGATGTTCCATCGTCTCTTCTGAAATCTTCTGAAGATTTTTCCCAAAAAGGCTGGCATAGCGCTTTGCAAAATAATACACCAGCTCCCTGATATCCTCACGGCGCTCCCTCAACGGTGCAATCTTCAGCGGGATAACATTCAAACGGTAGTACAAATCCTCCCTGAATTTATTATTGTACATCATCTCTTTCAAATCTTTGTTCGTCGCAGCGATAATTCTTACATCAATCGGAATTACCTGGTTGGAACCAATACGGGTTATTTTCCGCTCCTGAATCACCCGCAGCAGCTTGACCTGAAGATACAGGGGCATATCCCCTATCTCATCCAAAAAGATAACCCCTTTGTTAGCCAGTTCAAATTTACCCATCCTGCCATTCGGATCCGCCCCGGTAAACGCCCCTTTGACATAGCCGAAAAGCTCCGATTCCAGAAGAGGCTCCGGTATTGCGCCGCAGTTGATTGCAATAAAGCGGTTATCTCTCCTGTCGCTGGCCTTCCAGATGGCAGTCGCCACCAGTTCTTTTCCTGTTCCGCTCTCGCCTGTAATCAGAACCGTGGAGGTACTCCTGGCAATCTTCTTAATCTCCTCCTGCATCTGCCGGGTTTGAGGGCTGGTTCCGATAATATTAAAGGTGCTGAGCGGATTCACCGTATTCGTTATCTCGTAAAAGCGCTCCTGCATCTCTCTGGTACTCTCAAATATCAGTACTTTTGAGTAACGCCTCGGATCCTGGTCCAAATCATAGAGATGTCCCATGACAAAATACTCTTTACCATTCAGCAGAATTTTGTACTCATTCTGGCGGCTGAAATTATCTCCCGTCGGTGTAACTACTGCCATCTGCCCTTCCGGCATATCGACTGAAAGCTGCCGTTTAGCCGGTTCGTTTGCCATAGTAACTACATTATCCCCGCCTAAAATCAAAATCCCCTTCTCCACATGATTGATCACGCAGTCCAGAGCGTCAAGCAGAACCGCCCGCTTCTTAGATTCCGTCAGTTCTCCCGCTTTCACCGCAATGAACTCCGCAATCTGTGCCAGCAAATCTAGATACATCTTCTCATTCGAAAGGACGCGCTCTTTCTGCTCCGGGGTACTCCCCACCAGGCCAATAACTCCGATAATCTCCCCTCCCAGCCGGATGGGCATTGAAATCTCTATCTCTTCATTGCAGATATCCATTTTAGGACATTTCTGGCAAAGTCTTTCTTTGCCCGGATTATATATAATTTCCACATTGCCGGTACGAAGCAGATGCTCATAGACATACCCCTCCTGAGCCATATCTTCATTGACATGCTGCTCAAAAATACCTGTTCCGGCTACCCGGAAGAGATTCTCGTCTACTACTTCTACCTCTACCTGCGCAACCTTTGACATGATATCGGCGTATTTCATTACGGTTTCCTGGATTTCTAGGAGGATACTGGGCATGGGGTGCGGGTCCTTTCTGTATAAGTCAGCACAAAATATCTGTATATGAATATCTGGTATTCCAATATTCTTATATTATTTATAAATCTGTATATTGTCAATTATAATTGCTTTCTACATTTACTATAAATAATCTATGAAGCGATAACCTGCACACTCTGCACACAGGTCACCGCCTTCAATAAAAAGCTGCCATGACTCAGCATGCCAGCTTACCTTTGACAGATACTATTTAGTAATCTGAATTCCTTCGGTTTTTGAAGCATATCCTTCATACACATCACCGAGATATACAGCATGAAGTCCACGCGCCCTATAAGTCCCTACTTGCAAATTTTCAACATCTACACCATTCATCAACATCGTTAAATCCTCATCTGGATTATCTTTCTGCAAAGCTTCAAAATCATAGCTAAGAATCTGTTCCCAATCTCCATCAGACTCGTTCCACTTTTGTAATATTAAAGTATTACATATCCTATCGCATCGTACATGAGCCAACGTTTGTATTATCAGAGTCGCTTTTCTATCACCTTGATTTTTAATACTAACCAATCCGGTTGATATAACTTCTCCTCTTACCATACCCCTAGACTGTTTTACATCCTCGGGCAAAATTGTGGAATTATTGTCATAATCCTGAAACTCAACTCCATTCCAATAAAATGTATCAGTTTCCGCATATGACGGGAATATATTCAACATCATTATTATAATTACACACACAAAGGTACGTTTCCACTTATTCATCATTTTTCCTTTCAATATAAACATTTTCTACAATTTTCACAAATTCTTCTTGTTCCATAACACTAGTTAAATAATAAAACGTATTGCCTCTTATAATTTCTGCGCTAAGCTCTATTTCTCCATTAGCCAACGTTTTCTTCTGAATCTCAATATTTTGATTTAGCCATTTATTATATATAATCTCCTTTTCAATTCTATCAGAAATAATATTTATGGAATTAGTTATTTCTTTTTCTTGTTGAATAACATAAAAAATATTATTCTTATATTCGAAGACCATAGTCGCAACTTGATCAATAATGTCAGTTTTTAGATAAGTCATACCAGAAGGTAAGTATTCTAATTGGAGTGCTACAATGCCCGTTTCCTGCTCAATTTCTTTATAAGCCTTTTCTAGTCTACCTTCATAATCTTTATTATCATCATTATTTAACACTACATCATTTCTAACACTAGCCCTAACCGTCTTCCTATATGTAAAATACTTTTTAGCCCCAACCGTAAGTGTCGTTGCCATCATTACGCCCACAATAACAGCCGCTACCAGAGCAACCTTAAGCATTGGTTTGAGCCGGCGTCTCTTTCCGCTCCTGCTCTCCGTTTCCCTGTCGCGGATATATTGGGGCTCAATGCCTTTCTCTTCAATTTTGTCCAACAGCCGTTCAAAACCATCTTCCGGTTCCGGAGGAATCTGACTGTCGTCAATCTCAGTCTGTGCACGCTGAAATCGTTCAAGGAGTGATTTATCATCCATCCTAAAAGACTCTTTCAGAAGCTGATCCAAATCATATTCTGTTTTATGCCTGTCCCGATCCTTGTCCACTGTTTCCCTCCTGTATATTCATACATTTTTTAATCATGGAATTTTATTCTGTTTTTAATGTTATCATCTTCCCGGTATTTTAGAGGCTGAATGGCAACCTTTTCCGTAACAGTTCAACCGAAATGTATTCCGCGAGGTGTTTCGCTGTTTCTTGCCGTTTCTGTGCATCATTTGTTGCAGTTTGGCCGAAGGCTGAACTGTCATCATTTTCCCTACATTCCTCCGCTTTGGGCTTGACTTTTTGTCATTTAAGTTACTATACTAATATAAATGTTAGTTTAGGATACCATTATACTGAGATGCATGAACTGACTGGTAACAATTCAGATAACATGAACTGTTATGCCGATCGAGTCTAAGGGTCGTAACAGTTCGGCCATGATATATTCCGCAAGGTGTTTTCGCTGTCTTTTGCCGTTTCTGTGCATCATTTGTTGCAGTTTGGCCGAAGGCTGAACTGTAACTAAGGGTTTAATTGCACTGGATTTGCAGTATACCTTTTCATGTGCATATAGTATAATATTCTAGTCGTTCTGCGGCCGCCGCCGCAGGCAGCATTCCGCTGTCCGGGAATTGCAATTGCCGGACAGTTAAGTTATGGAGGAAACCTTTATGAAAAAAATCATTCTGACCGGAGGCGGTACCGCCGGCCACGTCACCCCTAATCTTGCGCTTCTCCCTTCTCTTCAAAAAGAAGAATTTGAAATCCGCTATATCGGTTCCTATAATGGAATCGAGCGCCGCCTGATCGAGGAGACAGGTATTCCCTACGACGGTATCTCGTCCGGAAAGCTCCGCCGCTATTTTGATATTAAAAACTTCTCCGATCCTCTGAGAGTCCTGAAAGGCTATGCAGAGGCTCTGAAAATTATGAAAAAATACAAACCGGATGTCGTATTTTCTAAGGGCGGTTTTGTCGCCGTCCCTGTCGTATTAGCCGCCAGGCACCACAAGATCCCTGTTATTATACATGAATCTGATATGACGCCCGGCCTGGCTAATAAGATTTGTATCCCTATCGCTAAAAAAGTTTGCTGTAATTTCCCTGAAACCTTGAAGTATCTTCCTGAAGACAAGGCCGTTCTGACCGGCTCCCCTATCCGGGAAGAGCTGTTGAATGGCGATCGTCTGGCTGGATTGCAATATACCCATCTTTCTGCCGGCCTTCCCGTCATTCTTGTAATCGGTGGCAGCCTTGGCTCGGTTACTGTCAATCAGGCCGTTCGCAGTATTCTTCCTGAACTGTTAAAGAATTTCCAGATTATACATATCTGTGGCAAAGGTAATCTGGACGAAAGCCTGATTGGTATGGAAGGCTATGTTCAGTATGAATATGTGGATAAACCTCTCCGGCATCTGTTCGCTGCCGCCGATCTGGTCCTGTCCAGAGCGGGAGCCAATTCCATATGTGAGATTCTGGCTCTCAGAAAACCCAATATTCTGATTCCTCTTTCTGCCGCCGCCAGCCGTGGAGACCAGATCCTGAACGCCAACTCTTTCGCAAAACAGGGATTCAGCACTGTTCTCGAAGAAGAGGCCCTTACAGGTGAATCTCTCCTGCAGGCAATCAATGAAACCCATAAAAACCGCCGGGCATTCATTGATAAAATGGCAGAAAGCCACTTGAACAACGCAGTATCTACCATCATTGAGCTGATTAATGAGTGCTGTAATGATTAACGGTAATCATCAAGTAATCCGGCTTCAATAATTCTTTTGCGGAGTTCTTTTCTGGCTCTTGATAACCGGGAACGACAGACTGTTCCCGGTATTTTCAGTATCTCACACGTCTCCTCTGTCGATAATTCCTGTATTATCCTCAGAATTATAACATCACGCCAGTCCTTCTTCATACCATTGACAAGTTTCCATATCTCACGATATAGTTCATTATCCATAATGCAGGTTAATGTGTCCGTCCCCAGCAGCTTCGTCATGAGCAGGAATTCTTCATCCTGATCATCAATACTCGCTACGCAGCGAGAATTCTTCCTGATGCTGTCTCTCCATCTGCTATACAATATCTTAATTAGTATGGTTGTCTTCAGTTTTGCATCCCAATCCATCGGATAGCGTTCATAATATCCCATGATCGTATCATGCACTATATCTTCAATGTCATCATAGTGTACGCCTATACTGGCGGCAAACCTTTTGAGCGGAACGGAGTAGTCTTCGTATAATTCCTTTAAAAGCCTGCGTTCTTCCTGCCGCATACATTTCTCCTATGATTGTAATACTTCTTTTATGCTGCTGCTGATTTCTGCGAATTCAGCCGAATCAGCCTTCCCCGGCTCCCACGTAACCATGGCTGGTCCGCCCTCGTATCTTGGAATGATATGTACATGAAAATGAAAAACTGTCTGTCCTGCTGTCTCCCCGTTATTCTGTACCACATTAAATCCAGAGCATCCCAGAGCCTGTTTCATTGCCGCACCGATTTTGCCTGCCAGCGGAAGCACCTTTGCTGCGACCTGTTCATCCAGTTCACAGAGATCTTTAAAATGTTCCTTTGGCAGTATCAGAGCGTGTCCCCTGGATGCCGGACCCAAATCCAGAATTACCCGAAATTCTGAATCCTCATATACCGTGGCCGATGGTATTTCCCCTCCTGCAATTTTGCAAAAAATGCAATTACTATCTGTCATTTTCACCACTCCTTATTTTCTGCATTATATATGCATCTTTTATTTTTACCGGGTTTTCTATAAAAAATCATCCCCAGAAAAATACCAATTAGCAGGCCGCCCACATGCGCAGCATTATCGACTCCTGTGCTCGTAAACCCGTGATACAGAGTTACGGCCACAAGTATCATTAGCTGTTGTGTACTCAGATCTTCCAGCCGGCCACGGTTTACTGCCACCGCATACACGAGTCCGCCTACAACACCAAATATTGCGCCTGAAGCTCCGGCCGAAACAACATAGTACCCTCTCCCCATGTTTACAGCCAAAGATATAATATTTGCACCTATACCGCATAGCAGGTAAAAAATCAGATATTTTACCTTTCCAAGTGCCCGTTCCAGATTATCTCCCAGAACAAATAATACTAGCATATTATTGATCAGATGTCCAATTCCAAAATGCATGAAAACAGAAGTGAGCAGTCTGTAATACTCACCGTACTGCAATATAAGAGGCGCATACATGGCGCCCCGTTTAACCATAAATCCTGTATTTAATGAGGATCCTGTAATTTCCAGAAAAAGAAAATAGATTATATTAACAGCTATAATAGCACCGTTTACATATGCCTTTTTACCATGATTTCCCATATCGCACATCCTTCAATGGCACTATTATAGCACAGCAATTAACGATATTCTATGGAATTTTGCAAAAACACTACATTGATGTAAATCGACATTTTTCTACATCTTTTTTATGTTTTTGGTTACATATTTTACCCCTCATACGTTTCTATAAAATAGTATTTTAAATCCGCAACCGTGATCACATCCCTATTTTGGATACTAACCGTCTCATTAGCCTGCAGCTTATAACCACCTACACTGGTACCGTTCGTTGAGTTTAAATCAGTAATAATATATACCCCCTCTCTCTTATCGACCCGCAGATGAAGACGGCTGACCGTAGAATGCCGGATGCAGAAATCTGCCAGTTCCGGATGCTTACCGATAACAAACGGAACATAAGTAATCTCAATATTTTCTTCTTCCCGGTTAATGCTTTCAAATAACGGGAATCGGTTCTTATCTTCATCCTGCGTCAGCAGGGCTGTTCCATTCTCCTGCGCATGCAGTTCTTCCTGCCGATCCTCCTCTGCCTTCCTCTGCCGGTATTCCGTCACACTTTCGGGCTGAAAACGCCATGATTCCTCTTTTATAACAGGATTCAATACATTTTCCGTTTTGCCATACTTAAATTCAGGTGCAGCAGTAATATCCACCGGGCCGGCAGCGGGTTCCTTTTTATATTTTTTACCGCCGCTCATCCGGAGTTGCAGCAATCTTACCGCCGCTGCCGCTCCGGCCGCCACCGCCGCCGGAAGACCATACCTTGATATACCCTCCCGGCCGGTAAAATACCATATTCCCCCTTCCATTGCCAGGAACATAAGAAAACACTGAAGTGTTTTGGTGATTTTAGCGGTTGCTGCAGCAGCTTTTATCCTGCCGGTATATTTTTCTTCTGTGAAATGTTCTTTTGAATCCTCTTTCCCGACGTGTTCATATATTGGCCGTACGCTGCCAATACCATCCATTGCCTTGTTTTCTTCTGGTATGTATGTCCTGAACTCATCTTCCGTTTTATGCTGTTCCCTGCTGTCATCCCTGCGTTTGAAAATTACATCTTCCGTTTCTCTCAAATGCCTCAAGAGATCTGACATCCCATAATTCTCGCGCAGACTCTCGTGATACAGGTTATAGGCCATGACAACGCCTTCCCTGTCCTTGTGGTTGATTTTTTCCAGAAGAAACCGAAGCAGTTCTGATAGGGCTGCCGGGAAATCGCAGGAATAGCCGGGCAAAAGGCAGAGCGAAACGGTAAACCTGTCCGGTTCTATATATATAAATTCCGGTTCGAGGAGTATCTGCTGCTCTTTCAGCAGATACTCCTCGATTTTTGAAAGAACCCGGGAGAGGCTCAGCAGAATGGAGCGGATTTCTCCTCCATTTATCTTTCTCTGCTCCAGAAGCCGGTTCAGCGGCTGTCTGGATGTAATTTCATAATAGAATTCCCGTTTATCCTCATACTGCCTCACACGGAATCTGAGCAGCCCCTCAATTGTATTAGATGCAAGCATCCTGCATTCATATCCCCCTCCCTCAGAAGGGGCATCCAATATCATATAATTGTGGTTAACCTCTCTTTTATAACGAACTTCCACTTGTCTCTCCCCCGTTTAAATTCCGGCAGCCCTAAGCAGCCGGAGAAAATTTTCCGGATCAAACTTTTTTACCGATATATCTGTTTCTGTTTTCATTTTCGCAGTTCCTGAGATTCTGTTTCCCTTTTCCTTCAATGAAATATTTCCTCCTCCGCACCAGAAAAATCCCCGGTAATCCTGCTGTGCATTGCTCTCCATTTCAGACAGTGTCTGTCCCTCCTCCAGACGGGTGCCACATTCCAGCGCCTCCTGCAAAACCATATTTCCTGCCACACGCGCATGTATGTCGAATACCCCTGTGATCAGGGACGCTATAAACAAAAACAGCGCGGACATCACAAGCGCGGCCTCTACCGTAAAGCTGGCATCCAGTCTTCCTCCGTCTCTTTTCTTTCCAATCTCCCTATACTCTGACACGCTTTTTGCCATCGGTGATACCTCCCAAATTTACTATATTCCAATCATTTTCCTGTACTTACGAACAACAGCCAGAACCAGGCCGGTATAATGAATGGTAAAAACGGCAGGCGCATTTTTCCTGCATTAATACCATGAATAAATCCCCATGCTGCCATCCCCAGACTGCACGTCCCACAGAAAAAAAGGCCGCATAGAAAAAGCACGATAGTTCCGTAAGAGCCAAGATAACAGGCTGACACAATAAAAAAACAGCCGTCGCCCGCACCTGCCGCCCCTCCGGTACAGATTGTCACAAGAAGCAGAAATATCCCAGGCAAAAAGGCAGCTAACACTCCGGAATATTCCCGCCATGCCCCGGTCAACAGCCCCAGCGCTCCGGTTATTCCAAACAAGACAAGCAGCCATATCGGTATTTTTGCCGTCCTGAGATCGTACCAGGCTGATAAGAGTAAGAAAATACTATATACCAGTTCCATTCTTTATCCCCCTTTATTTGTAACAGCCATACATTTCACAGATCGGGAGTGTGCTCCGCAGACTTTATCTTCGCCCGCAGCCCCACACCATGACAATCTTCCCCCGGAACGAAAGACTCATATACACAACCACCCACCCGTCCGCTGGCCTGCGGCGGGGTATGAAAAGTACCACAATAAGAGCATGCTCCCAGATGCTCCACCTCAGACAACGGTACTTTCTTCACATAATATGCGATGGAGGTACAGTCCGGTCTGCTGTGAAAATATTTACCATTTGGCATAATGTACACGGTCGTTCCGCTCACTGCCGCGCTTCCACAGATACTGCAGGGCTTGTAATGGCTTTGGCTACTGCTGAGTTTATCTTTTACCGTGTCATAATCTAATGACGAAATATCGTTAGATATGTAGTGGCAATCCGGTGACAAATGATATCTGGTTCCTGTCCTTCCGATAAAAACCATTCTTTCTGATTTGTCTGCCTCCGCTCCCCCCTGTGAATTGCGTCCCCCCTCGCTCCCGATCCATCCTCGTTTAAAGCTTACGGAAGCCGCCGGCACACTGTCCAGGACAAACACCCGAAACGGCAGCATAAGTCTGTATTTCGCCCGGAGATTAATCTCCTCCCCGTTTTTCGTAATTTCCGTACCTGAAAGATCCAGTCCGCTGATTCTCCCCGGCCCGGCCGCTTCCCTGATTTTCACCTCCAGAAATGCCCGTACCGCGCCTTCGGCAAAAAGCTCTGCCGTCACAAGCGAATCCGTTCCATCCGTATCACGGAGTTCTTCTCCTTCTGTCCGTCTGTAAAATATGTACGCATACTGGCTCAGCTCTCTGGCCGTCGTTTCCAGCACTGTTTGTATTTTCCTCTGTGTATCCAGCATTTCCATCGGCATTGCCAGAATTATAACGGCGAATATAAATACCGTCAGGCTCAATGATGCTTCAAGAGTCAGGCTGGCCTCTAATAATCCCCTTCTTGTTTCGCCTCTGCCCAGCCCAATTTCCCCCTTCCCAATAATAAAATTTATTTGTATATTCTTCCTCCCGGCTATTGCTGCAGAATAAGAAGTAAAAACTCCGCCCGGGACAGGATACAACACCCTTATTCAGAATCAGGCTGAATCTATCTTAAATTTATAAGAAAAATTTTGCTTGAAAATCTATATTTTTTGCATTTGAAATAGATATAATTGGAGACTTGCGATGTACTTGGAGAGGCACATTTTTAACTTCCTGTTTTCTGAATAAGGGCATTGTATTCTGCCCCGGACGCAGCCGGCTACTGCCTGTTCCGCTTAATATGCTTTAACTGCTTTTTTAGAAATTGGTATCACTGTTCCCCGGCCTTTGTATTCCGCCTCCAGCCTGTATGCACATTTTCTCATAAGAAACGATGGCTGGCCGGTTCTTATGTTTTTCTGAATCATTTCTTCCAGCTTCAGAAGCTGTCTGCCGCATTCCTGGTATTGTTCCGCAATGGCGCCAAAGCTTTCCGCTTCCTTTACCCCGTCCATCGTTTCCTTTAAAATACCGGCATCATATTCCACATTCCAAATCCCTTTTTTCATATAGTCCAGGATTTCTTTCTCAAACCACCGGCCGCCGCCGTCCGTAATCAAGACAGGAGATGAAACAGTCAGATTCCTGTCTGTGACCAGATAAAACGGGGCATCTCTGAAATAACTGTCCAGATAAGGCTCCATCTCCGCAGCCAGTCCGCCGCTCTCATCAAATTCCAGCGCAAATATTCTATACTGTTCCCATACATCCCGGTGATACTTACTCATCAGGGAATCCAGCGAGGAATCGAGAGCCATCTGCATATACCACCCGCTTCCGGCTGTTCTGACGGATTCAAAGAGGCCTCCCATGAGGGCGCAGATGCAGGTTAGAATCAGGCTTAAAAAAACTGTAATACTTGCATCCGCTTCACCCATCAGATTTTTCCGCATCACCTTCCTCCTAATAGACTTCCTTCGATTTACTGTTAATTTGCTTGAAAATGTTATTTAACAGCGTATTAATCTGTGACTTGAAAATCAACACTAATCCAATTACCACGACGAGTATAAGCACGATTTCGATAACTGTAACCCCCTCCTCATCGTTCCAAAATGCGATAATTTCCTTTTTTAACCACATACACAGTCTCCTTTCCTCAATTCAGATTCCAAAGGCCAAAAAGGCCGGAACCGTTATCATTACCATAACAATCAGCAGCATCATGAATAAAGGCAGCAAAAGCTTTGTCGAGGCTTCCTCACCGAGACGTCTGGCCAGGTTCTTGCGCTGTTCAAAGGCGGCTTCCATCTCAGCCTCCAGTACCGGAGTCAGGCTTTTTGAACCATTCTTTACGTTCTGTTCCAATATTCCAGCAAGTTTTCTGTAAGGAAGAACCCTGCACCTGTTACCAAACTCGGAGTATGCCTGAATCTCCGGCACTCCCCTCTGCATCAGATAATAGGCTGCCGCCATCTCTTCATAAGCCGCACGTTTCCCGGCTTTTTCCTCTGTCCGGCGGTAATCCTCCACGATCTTTGCCCACGCTTTCCTGACCGGCAGTCCGGCGCCCAGAAAGACTACCAGTCTTGACAATATCTCTGAATAGTCCATCATCATCTGACATTCCCGCTTTTTCTTTGCCTCCTGTTCCCTCTGCCTGTCTTTAAGCGGCAGAAGAATTGCCGCCAGGATCCCCAACAGAGGGAACATCAGGCTGCTGCGCCCCCGGTCTGCGCTGTAAGTAAGTGTTTTCCCTTCAAATTCTTCCGGTAAGATGAACACCTCCGAATACTTCTGTTCCTCCTCCTTTTCCATGAGAAAGTTCTCAAAAGCCGCAAGTTCTTTTTCCTCCTGCGTCCTGCCCGGCGGGAGAACGTTTACCCGGTATATATAATCCTCTGCATATTCTCCTGCTTTTAATGTGGCAGTCAGAAATGTCTCTCTGCCGCTCTCCGGACATCCGCTGTTAAATACTTCTCCCGAAGCGCTGATCAGCTCCGTGTCATCAGGCTGCCACCGGACCGATATCCCGTACTTGTCAAGCCAGGTGACAAGCTCCAGCCTGCTCTGCACCTGTTCCAGCGATTCATTACCGCCTGCAATTTGAGCGGATAATTCTTCTGCCGCCATATGAATTGCATCTGCCGCCTGCTCCTTTGTATACCGGCGTTCGCCAATCCTGACAGCCAAAGGCACTTTTTTGGCAAGCAGCCCTTCCACGAGAATCTCCTGCTGTGTTTCGCCCTGACCATATGTATTCCTTTCGAGCCCATTCCCTTTTGTCAGGACTGTGTCCTGTTTTTCCACAAAGGTAACGGCCAGCGCCAGAATTATCCCCAAACTCACACAGATAACCTGCCTTTTGTCCAGTTTCAAGAAACCACCTCATCCCATATTCTCTCCTTTTTGCATTTACTCTTTTCACTATAAATTTTTTCTGTTTCATCTTTCTGTGTTTTCATCCTCTTTTTACAATTCAATATCCAGTATTTTAAACGAAAGGAAACACGATGCACAATAAATCAAAAGACACCCTGTCATAACCACTCTTCCGGCAGCCGTGCCGTACATCTGCCGGAAAAAACCGGGAGATGAAAATTCAATATAAATGACAATACAGTATGGCACCAGATTCATAATCTTCTGTTCAAACTGCTTTTCAGCCGTCATCGTCAAAATTTCCTCCCTGACCTGAAGTCTGTCACTAATCACATGAACCGTATGATTGACTACCGATACCAGTTCACCTCTGCTCCGCTTTGAAACAGCAAAGATATCGGAAAAATTTTTGATTTCCTCCAGCCCGCTTCTGTCCGCAAACTCTGCCAGCAGCGTCTCCACCGTCCTGTTCATCCTCAGCTGATGGGCTATATAGGAAAATTCCTTTGTTATCATTCCCTCCCGGCCGTAAAGCTCCTCCAGCTCGCGAAGACTGCCTGCAAAAGCATTCTCAACCGAATACCCCGCCCCAAGCGATGAAGACAAAATCAGCACCGCTTCCTTAAACTGACGCCTCAGTTCCTCCTGCCTCTGCAATGCAAGTTCTTTTTTCTTTGCCAGAGGATACAGGAAACTCACCGGAAGGAACAGCAGAAATGCCGTAAAGCTCCGGTAGAACACGTATGCCGTGGCTGCACAGAACATGGCTCCCTCCGCCAGATACAAAAGCCACTCCCTTCCTGAAAGGCGGTATCTGCCGTAATCCTCCTGTCCGGCCCGTATACCGGTCCGTTCAGCTCTCAAACCCTCCTGCCCGCAGCTTTTCCCTGTTTCGAAGTTCCCCGACCTTTTCCAAAGATCCTTCGACCCATTGTCTGTCTCTTGCCTGCTTCTCACGGAAGGTAAAAAGCGGCTCCAGCCTGACCTCTCCGTTCTCACATCCAATCACCTCCGCTATCTCAAGTACCTTTCTGCTCTTATCCCGCATTCTGCCCAAATGCACCATTAATTCCAGCGCCGATGCAATCTGGTTTCTAACGGCTGCCAGCGGCAGGTCCGCCGCCATCAGCACCATCGTCTCAAGGCGTGTTACCATATCCCTCGGACTGTTGCCGTGCCCGGTGGAAATGGAACCGTCATGGCCTGTATTCATGGCCTGGAGCATCTCCAGGGCCTCCGCCCCTCTTACCTCCCCCACCAGAATCCGGTCCGGTCTCATTCTGAGACTCGCCCTGATTAAGTCCCGCATGGATATCTCCCTGCTGCCGTCCCGGTTTTCGACTCTCGTCTCCAACCGCACCAGATTAGGTACATGACGGATCTGGAGCTCGGCCGAATCCTCAATCGTGATGACCCTCTCATCCTCCGGAATAAATTCAGACAAAGCATTTAAAAATGTCGTTTTTCCCGAACCCGTGCCGCCGCTGACAAAAATGTTATACCCGGCCCTGACGGCCGTTCTCAGAAAAACCGCAGCCTCCCTGCTGATACTTCCCAGCCGTATCAGCTTGTCCATCGTAACAGGCTCCGGAAATTTTCTGATTGTCAGAACAGGCCCGTCGACAGCTACGGGGGCCAGAACCACATGTACTCTGGAACCGTCCTCCAGCCTGGCGTCCGCAATCGGGGATGACAGATTGACGGTCCTGTTTACCCGGCTCACAATCTGCTGAATCAAATCTTCAAGCTGCTCTGCCGAATCAAAAGCTTTGTCCCATCGGCTTAACCGTCCCTTCTTTTCAATAAATATATGATCTTTTCCATTTACCATGATTTCAGTTATATCAGGATCGTCCACCAGCTCCTGCAGGATGTCCAGACGCCTGAAGGAGTCAAACAATTCTTTTTTCAGCCGGAGCCTGGACTTGAGCGGCAGGTAGGACCGCTCCGCCTCACCGGCCACCGCAGCGTCAATCATCTCCTGAAGCTCTTCATCCTCGAGCTGCATCCGCCCTTCCAGCTCTCTCAGAAGCCCTGCTTTCAGCCTGTCTTTTCTCTCCTTTTCTTCCGCCAGGGCCGGTATCCCGTTTATGGCCTTCTACCTCCCCTCAGAAGCTGTCTCACATAATCCCCCAGCTCTCCCCACAAGAGCTGCTCAAGATAATTCTCCCTTCTCCCAAAGCTGCTGTGATATGGCAGCTTCAGCTTCTTAATTTTCTCCCTCAGCGCCCCGTTTCCCGAAACATCGAGATACCGTTCGAATTCTTCAAGCTTCGCCAGTGAAACGCTGTCCTCCTTTACCGGCATATAAATTACGGAACAGAGTTTCATCAGCCCATAAACAAATTTCCCATGGCTGCCGATATCCAGAATTACGTTTTCATATCCGCCCTCACCGGCTATCGTTTCAATCAGACCTTCCACCTGCCCCGCATCCGTATCCGCCAAATCCTCCGGGTAACGGACAGGCGGCACATAATCAAGGGCATCCAGGGAATGCACGACGCTGTTCAGGCGCAGCAGGTTATAATTGCCCTGACTGAAAAAGTACAGAAGATCCGCTAAATCCTCTTTATATTCCGTCTTCGTAAGTATCGAAAGGCCGGAACACTCCTCCAGATTCAGGTAAAGGGTACGGCTTTCCTGTGCGAGCAGCTGTCCCATTGTGATTGCCAGTGACGTTTTAAGGCATCTGCCTACCGGTGAATAGACTCCCAGTATCTTTGCCGCCGCCCGCATGGCGGTGCCCGGAACCGCCTCCGCCGACTTCTCACAGTAGCAGGCCATCACTTCACGAATGATATTACCGCTGGACTGGTACTTATAGATGCTCGGATACTCCATATCAGCCTGTAAAGTCTCTCCGTCCGCCAGGCACATCACTTTACCCGCCCCCAGTTCCTCCGCCTCCTCCCGGCTGACCGCGCTGCTGATCAGCAGCAGCTCCACAGGATTCTCCTTTGCAAATTTCTTTAACTTGTCAAAGGAGGAAAATGCAAGCACGTCGAACGGAATCTTCTCCGTCTGGTTCACCACATCCGCAAATCTGGCTGCATAGAGCGGATCGACATCGTATATCGCCATGATATGTCTCATAAAGCACCTCCGTATATTGCCAGCCAGAGACAAAAACCGCCCCACAAAAAAGGAACCAGGCGAAATTTCATCCCATCCGGCCCTCCTGGCGGGTAATAGGGAAGAATCTGCTCCGACTGAAACAAATGTTTAATATAATTCAGGAAATATTTGATACGTTCTGCAAGAATATGCTGCTTCAGCATATAGAATAAAGACCACACGGCCGCAGCCGCCAGACCATAGAAAATAATCTCAACCCCTCTGTCCATCCCCATATATCCGGCAATGACAGCCATCACTTTGATATCTCCGGCTCCCATCATCCTGAACAGAAAAAGAGGGAAAAAAATAATTACTGTAAAAAAAGTACGGATAAAAAACAAGGCTATGACGGTAAAAACTGCTCCGCTCCCGTCCCCTGGCGACGGCCCCCGAATAAAACCGGCTATGCCGAAAGCCGCCGTGCCGAAAAGTATCAGAACATTGGGCACTCTTCCTTTTCTAAAATCGCAGAGAGCCGAGCCTGTCAAAAAGGACAGCAAAAAGAATTTTTCCAAACAACCTCCCCTTTCCTAAATTGAATCATTCCGGTTACAGGCATAATTAAATAAGCAGAGCAAACTGCAAAAAACGCACCAAAACACCTCGCGGAATACAACCTGTGAACAGTAACTTGACGGCAACTGAATAGTACAGCTGGAAAATAAACGAATAATAAAACCAGATTCATGAATCATGAAATAAGATAAATCGAACTGTGATACAGTTAGAATGTTTCTTTATTATGAACACTTTCTCCTGAAAAGTCAACTCCCTTTTTCAAAAATTTTCACCAAAAAAGACGCTTATTTTTTATTCATTTATTCCCCGTTCCCCTGCTGTCTTTACATTGACTGAAAACAGCAAAAATGATAAAATAATAATAGTTTAAATTTTTAAACCAAAGGAGGGAGAACGGTTGCCTGACATCTCTGAACTGAAAAATTTATTTCACGAATGTATGCCCCTCTTCATTGCACTAGGCGATGAAATCAGGCTGTCCATCATCGAATCTTTGACCGATGCAGCCTACCGGACATGCGACGGTGATTTTTCATCTGAAAATCTCAGCCGGCACGGTTTAAATGTACGGGAAATCACCGATAAAACAAACCTGTCCCGGCCCGCAGTCTCCCACCACCTGAAATTATTAAAAGACGCCGGACTCATCTCCATCCAACGTGAAGGCACCTGCAATTACTACTACCTGACCATCGGCCAGAGCACCCGGCAGCTTACCAGGCTGGGCACCGAGCTCCAGTCATTCCTGGGCATGGATACACAAAAAAAAGCCGGGGAACCGTACTCCGGCGCTTTAAATAACCGTAACGTTTCAGACGGCATGAACAGTTATGAATAACCGAACGGTTATGCATAATCTTACCATTCCTGTATATACTAATTACAGCATCCATAAACTGCACAGAAAACGCAACAGTTCGGACAGTAAGAACGGTTACGGAAAAGCGCAATATTGTGATTACAATTTACAGGAGTGAAAACCATGAAATCTACAAGGCATACAAAACGCGGCATACAGGCCCGCAGGCTGGATCCGGAACTTCTGGAAGAGCTTAAAAAGGCCATGGGAACCATCGACACCGCCATCAACCGTTTTGAACAGGTCGTGGATCCCACATTGATCGACTGTTATATTTATGAATTAAAAGCTGCGCAGCTGCGCTATCAATTCCTTCTCCGGAGCATTAAAGAGCAGGAGACAAATTACAGTTTGAACTGATTTATACGCATAGCGCGTGCTGCCGGGGGAGGACAAGCATGGCACATAATAATAAAACCTGGTATGAAAAGGCCGTCTTTTATCACATGTACCCTCTGGGTATGACCGGCGCGCCGAAACAGAATATTGAGACAGAGGCCGAAAGCCGTTTCGGGGAACTGAACCTGTGGATTCCCCATATCAAAAGCCTGAACTGCAGCGCCGTTTACATCGGCCCGCTGTTTGAGTCCTCGACTCACGGCTACGATACAAGGGATTATAAGCTGGTGGACCGGCGTTTGGGAACAAACGATGATTTCAGAACTTTTGTCAGACTCTGCCATGAACAGGAAATCCGTGTTGTCGTTGACGGGGTATTTAACCATACCGGACGTGATTTCTTCGCTTTCCGTGACATTTGTGAGAACCGGGAATCTTCACCGTACCGGAACTGGTACAGAGGCGTCGATTTTGGCCGGAACAGCCCGATGGGAGATCCCTTCGGCTATGAGTCATGGCACGGCATCTGGGAGCTTCCCTGCCTGAACTTATATAATCAGGAGGTTAAGAACTATCTTCTGGATACGGTCCGGTTCTGGGTCCGGGAGTTTGATATCGACGGGATCCGTCTGGACTGCGCCAATGTTCTCGATTTCCAGTTTATGAAAGAGCTGAGACGGCTCACAGACACGGTGAAGCCTGCTTTCTGGCTGATGGGGGAGGTTATTCACGGTGAGTATTCCCGCTGGGTGAATGATGAGATGCTCCATTCCGTGACAAATTATGAGATGCACAAGAGCATCTACTCCGCCCATAATGATCACAACTATTTTGAGCTGGCCCACAATGTCCGCAGGCTGGAAGCCGTAGGGAAAAAGCTCTATACCTTTGCCGATAATCACGACGAGGACAGAATTGCCAGCAAACTGCTTAATAAATCACACCTGAAGCCCCTATATGCGCTCCTGTTTTCACTTCCCGGGATCCCCTCCCTTTACTATGGCGGAGAATGGGGATTAGAAGGGCGCAGAACGCCGCATTCCGACGATGAACTGCGGCCTGCAATCGATATTGCTTCGGCCGGCAGCCGTTTCTGCGGACTGACTGAGTTTATCGGCCGTCTGGGCCGGATTCATCTGGAAGAACCGGCGCTTCACGGAGGAGAATACAAAGAGCTGCTTCTGACCAACCGCCAGTATGCATTTGCCCGTCTGTCCGGGGCCGGGGATATCATCACTGCAGCCAATAACGACGATAATCCTGCTGTAATCAGCGTACCATTCAATACCTGCATGAACGAATGCACCGATCTGTTGTCCGGCCGGACATTTAAAGTATGTGACGGCAGGGTTCAAATAGAATTAGAGGGTAACGATGCAGTTATCCTCAGAATAACGGAGGGTTAACATTATGACGGGAAGTAAAAACACCGGCAGTACCACCAGGAAATCACCTGCTGCCAAATCAAAGATGTCCGGTCTTGGAGTGATCGGCGAATTGGACCGCTATTATTACGGTGAAGGACGCCATTACAAAATCTTTGAAAAGCTGGGAGCCCATCCGTTTACATATCAGGGGAAAGACGGATATTACTTTGCCGTATGGGCGCCTCATGCAGTATCAGTCAGTGTCGTCGGAGATTTTAACGGATGGAATCCCGACCTGAATCCGATGATGCCGGTTAAAGACAGCGGCATTTATGAAGCTTTTGTACCAGGCCTGGCATCCGGGCAGCTTTACAAGTATGCCATCACAACCGGAAGCGGAAAAATTCTCTTTAAAGCAGATCCCTATGCTTTCACCGCCGAATACAGGCCGGGCACCGCATCTGTGACCACAGATATCAGGGGATTTAACTGGAGCGATTCTTCCTGGATGGAAAAACGAATGAAAGCGGATCCTGTAAAATCTCCCATGTCCGTCTACGAAGTACATATTGGTTCCTGGAAAAAGAAAAACCGCCAGGAAAAAGACGGTTATTACACTTACATGGAAGCGGCGCATGAGCTGGCTGATTATGTTAAAATGATGGGTTACACCCATGTCGAACTGATGGGAATCGCCGAGCATCCCTATGATGGTTCCTGGGGATACCAGGTAACCGGATATTTCGCTCCGACCTCCCGTTACGGGACACCGAAGGAATTCATGTATTTTGTCAATTATCTGCACAAAAAAGGCATCGGCGTTATTCTGGACTGGGTACCGGCTCATTTTCCGAAAGATGCCCATGGCCTTGCCGATTTCGATGGACAGCCGCTTTATGAATATGCGGATCCCAGAAAAGGGGAGCATCCCGACTGGGGTACCAAGGTATTTGATTACGGTAAATATGAAGTATCCAATTTCCTGATTGCAAATGCTCTGTACTGGCTTGAATATTATCATATCGACGGCCTCAGGGTGGATGCCGTGGCGTCCATGCTGTATCTGGATTACGGACGCAGCGACGGCCAGTGGATCCCCAACAAATACGGGGATAATAAAAACCTGGAGGCAATCGAATTTTTCAAACATCTGAACAGCGTCATAAACGGAAGGAAAGACGGAGCCATGATTATCGCCGAAGAGTCCACGGCCTGGCCGAAAGTAACCCATAGCCCGGAGGACGGCGGTCTCGGCTTTACCTTCAAATGGAACATGGGCTGGATGCACGATTTCCTGGAATATATGAAGCTGGATCCATACTTCAGAAAACACAACCACAACAAGATGACGTTCGGTATTACCTACAGTACAAGCGAGAATTTTATCCTGGTACTCTCACACGATGAGGTTGTCCACCTGAAATGCTCTATGATTAACAAGATGCCCGGCGAATATGAAGATAAGTTCGCCAACCTGAAAGCTGGCTACACCTTTATGCTGGGCCATCCCGGCAAGAAGCTTCTGTTCATGGGCCAGGATTTCGGGCAGCTCCATGAATGGGATGAAAAAACGGCGCTCGACTGGTATCTGGCCGATGAACCGCTTCACGGGGATTTACAGAATTATGTCCGCGGGCTGCTGACACTCTATAAAAAATATCCGGCGCTGTACCGGCAGGATAACGACTGGGACGGTTTCCAATGGATTAACGCCAATGACGCCGACCGGAGTATTTTCAGCTTCATCCGCCGTGATGAGACAAAGAAGAAAAATTTACTTTTCATATGCAACTTTACGCCAATCCCCCGGGACGACTACCGCGTAGGCGTGCCGAAACGCGGTAATTTTACGCTTCTTCTTGATAATGAACACGGCCTGTATGAAAAAGGCGACGGACCGGCCGTGTATAAATCGTCGAAAGGTGAATGCGACGGACAGCCCTATTCTTTCTCTTATCCGCTTCCAGCTTACGGAACGGCCATTTTCAGATTTTGATTAAGCAACATTAACCTGCACGCTCCGCGCACAGGTCAACCATCAATAAAAGGGAATTACGGACAGATACCCGCCCCATTGGCGGCCGTCCGCAATTCCCTTTTATTCACACTGTTCCGTTTGTGTCAATCTGTGCCTTGATTTTGTTCCGGCATTGCATAGCTTTTAACGGCATAGGCCGCCGCCCTGCACAGTTCAATCATCAGGGGAAGCTCTTCCAGCGAAATCGTCTTTCCCTGAATCTCACTCCCCAGTGATTTTTCACGGAGCACCTGAACGGTGTGCAGGTGCTTCTCCTCGGCCACCGGCTCGATCCGGACCCGGAACGCTCTGGTCTGTAAAAGCAGATCAGCCAGATTGCTTCCGGGAAGAATAAGCTGGGTAAAGGCCGGATTGCCGCTCTTTATCAGATACTGGGAATCCAGATCACGGTAGCGCACTTTGATCCCCTGCTTTGTTATCATATCTGCGCCTTTTCGTAATACCGTAGAGGGTCGTAAATCCAGGTGGTATGGATATGTAAGCTCTGCCTGTGTGTAAGCAGCACAAGTCAGGCCGTAGCCGTATCTTGAACTGGAGGTAATAACAGGAGCCACAGACAACGGAGCGGTATCCATATCCAGGAGCAGCTGGCAATGAGGATACTGCCCCTCATACGGATTCCCCATAAGGCAGCCGCCGTTCGCTTTATAGTACTGATATAAAATGCGGTCAATATCATTATCACTGTAGTACGAATCGTGCATACCATCCTCCGTTTCTTATTCTCCATCCTCCAGAAGCTGCTGGTAGACCTCCCTTTTACTGACTCCCCGATCCTTCGCCACCAGCTTCATCGCCTCTTTCTTATCCCTTCCCTGTGAAAGATAATGCTCCATATGCTGATTCAGCGGCATCTCTTTCCAGTCCTCCTGGCCCTCAGCCTTCAAGTCACGGATAGAACGCCCCTCGATCACGATCACGCACTCGCCCTTCGGTTCATTTGCACCGTAATACCTGACCGCCTCCCCCAGCGTCGTACGGAAGGCCGTCTCATACTTCTTTGTAAGCTCTCTGCATACAGCGGCGCGCCTGTCGCCCAGCGCCTCATAAAGCTCCCCCAGCGTCCGCAGCAGATGATGGGGAGCCTCGTAAAGTATAATTGTCCTGGTCTCCGTTTTCAGTTCTTCCAGGATCCACTGCTTTTCCTTTTTATCCACGGGCAGAAACGCTTCAAAACAAAATCTTCTGGTACCCAGCCCGGATATCGTTAAAGCCGTAATACAGGCCGCAGGCCCGGGCAGTGACGTCAGCTCAATACCTGCCTCGCAGCATTGCTTAACCAGCTCTTCTCCGGGATCCGAGATTCCCGGTGTCCCGGCGTCGGTGATCAGAGCCACATTTACGCCCTCTCTCATCTTGTCTACCAGATACCTGGCCTTGTCCACCTTATTAAATTCATGGTAGCTTGTCATAGGCGTTTTAATGTCGAAATGGTTCAGCAGTTTGATGCTGTGCCTCGTGTCCTCCGCTGCAATCAGATCCACTGTCTTCAGCGTTTCCAGTACACGCAGCGTTATATCATCCAGATTTCCGATCGGTGTGGCGCATAAATATAGTTTTCCCTGCATAGATTCTCCCCGCGTCCGTTCCTCGCTTTTGATTCATTAACTGTTATAGGAAACACAAGTTTGTCATTTCCTATATGTCCGGTTTATTTAATATCCGTATATATCATAGATTTCGTCTGTATACACACCCTGCTCCCTGTAAACAATCAGAGGCTTCTCCACCTTAATCATGGATCTGCCGCCCCGTACCGCCTCGATCAGGACCATATTTGCCTCCTTATCGACAAATGGGTGGACCAGCTTCATCCGTTTCGGTTCCAGCCGGTATGCTGTAAGCGCTGTGATAATCTCAATCAGCCGGTGGGGCCTGTGAACCATATAAAAACGGCCTCCGGGACGCAGCACTCTAGCCCCTTCCCTCACCACGTCATCCAATGTACAAAGCACCTCATGGCGGGCAATAGCCTTGGCTTCATCCGGGTTTTTAAGGCCATGACAGTCATTCATGTAAGGGGGATTTGTAGTTACCACATCAAAAGAGGCCCCGCCGAAAATCAGGCCGGCCTCTTTGATATCGCCCCTTATGATGTCTATTCTATCCTTTAATCCGTTAAGCTCCACGCTCCGCGACGCCATATCTGCCATCTCTTCCTGGATTTCAAGACCGGTAAAATGTTCCCCTTTCGTCTTTGCCTCCAGAAGTATCGGAATTATCCCGGTTCCGGTTCCGAGATCCAGGGCTTTCTCACCCGGCCTTACATCAGCAAAGCCGGACAGCAGAACGGCATCCATTCCAAAGCAGAAGCCGTTCTCTTTCTGGATAATCCGGTAACCGTTTCGATGCAGTTCATCGATTCTCTCGTGTTCCTTCAGATTAATTATCATCTAACTTCGATTTTCCTTCCTTGCGTTCCAGCGCCTCAAGCGCTTTCAGTACGGCATCGTTCACATTAACGCGGTCACGTCTGCGTTTCGGTCGGAATTTAAGCTGTTCCACCTTATATTCCCGGATTTCCTTCTCATCCCGGTCAACCGTAACAACCACTTTGACTAGCTGGCGCAGAACGCTCACACTGTGAACCTCTCCCTTAAGTCCGTCGTCCGTCGTTACATAATCTCCTATATTCGGCAGCTTGCTGTTCAGCTCCTCATATGTCTCTTCTTCATTCTTCAGACAGCACATCAGACGGCCGCAGACACCCGAAATCTTGGTCGGATTCAGAGAAAGATTCTGTTCCTTCGCCATCTTGATGGATACGGGAATGAACTCTGACAGATAGGAGTGGCAGCAAAGCGCCCTTCCGCAGATGCCGACGCCTCCCATAATCTTGGTCTCGTCGCGGACACCAATCTGGCGCAGCTCAATCCTGGTTTTAAATACGGCGGCCAAATCCTTCACCAGCTCACGGAAATCTATCCTGCCGTCGGCGGTGAAATAAAACAGCACCTTATTGTTGTCGAATGTATACTCTGCATCGATCAGTTTCATCTGAAGATCATGCTTCTTAATCTTCTCCAGGCAAATCTTGAACGCCTCTTTTTCCTTCTCTTTATTCTTTCTCTCCACCTCTTCGTCCGCACGAGTTGCCATCCTGATGACCGGCTTAAGCGGCTGCACCACTTTCTTGTCCTCCACCTCACGGTTCCCCAGAACCACGTGGCCGAACTCGATACCACGCGCAGTCTCAACGATCACATGATCGCCCGTCTTTATCTCCATTCCGGCCGGATCAAAGAAATACACCTTTCCGGCTTTGCGGAACCTGACACCGATTACTTTAATCATATATCAATTCTCCTTCATTGTTAACAGCATAAGCTCCAGGGCCAGCTCCGTATTGACATTTGCATTGAGCCTTGCCTTGGCCTTTTCTATCGAATTTAAAATCGTCTCCAGCCCCTCATAGGAACTCTTCTGGCAGAGGCCGCTGACAACTCCATATTCATCTTTAAATACAAGTGTGTTGATATCCTTCGTCACCTTGAACATCAGAATATCACGGTACCAGAGCTGCATGAAATCCAGACATTCAAATAAATCCAGATTATCCTCCTGCAGTTTTTTTATATAATCCAGCAGCATGGGGATGTCCATCTCTTTAATATTCTTAAGAAGAGTCAGCACCTCCTTATAAAGAAGGGAAAATTCCTCCGAAGAAGCGAGATGGATCGCCTTGCCCAGGTTTCCCCTCGCAAACGCTGCATAAATATCTGCTTTACTTTCCGGCACTTCCATCATCTCCGACAGATAACCGCTGACCACATAATCCTTCAGCGGGCGGAGCTTAAGCTGGATGCACCTGGACAGAATCGTCGGCAGAAACACCTCCTGATTCGTCGTCATTAAAATGATGACCGCGTAGGCCGGAGGCTCCTCTATCGTTTTAAGAAGTGCGTTCTGCGCCTGAACCGTCATCTTTTCAGCCTCATCAACCATGTAGATCTTATAGTCGCTGCTGTACGGTTTCACCATAATCGTGTCATTTATCTGAACACGGATGTCATCCACGCCGATGCTGGCGGGCTTTTCATGCGTCACCCAGATAACATCCGGATGGTTGCCCGACATAATCTGTTTGCAGGAGTGGCACTGCATACATGGTTCCTTATCACTTTTTTCGCAGAGCAGTGTCATGGCAAATGCCCTGGCGATCGTCTTTCTTCCCATCCCCTCTTCACCCGACAGAATGTAGGCATGTGAAACCTTGTGGTATTCGATCGCCTTTTGTAAATGGTCCTTCACCATGTCATGTCCGATAATATCATGAAAACCTGCCATATATTCCTCCTGAAAACGGTAGTTAAAGCTTTTCGGTTATTATACCACAAGATTAAAATGCTGCATAGTATTGAATATCTGATAATCCGGCCGGAATGAATTGCTGCGGGGACCGTTTGCACTTTTTGGAGTGCGCATCAGTGCTAAGCTCGTAAGGGACCTCGCTGAGTGGCTACAAGGTCCGTCCCCCGCACTTAACGCGTGAGACAATCAGCGGCCGCAGGCCGGCGGACGGGGCCGATACCCCCGGCGGAGTCTTTCGTCCCGGCGACAACCTTCCTTTGGGGCGGAGGAGAAGATATAGTCTGCGGACGCCTTTGGAATCCATCGCTGATTTGCGAGGTCCTGTCGAGCTTAGCAGCGCGATGCATTCCACCGAGTGAAAACGTGCTCCGCAGACTATATCTTCTCCGCAGTCCCAACTCACAACAATCTCCCCCCCGGGACGAAAGACTCATAAAACCATCCCGCCGCCCCGTCCGCTGGCCTGCGGCGGCGTCCTCACCTGTTTAACTAAATCTCCACAGAAAGGAACCCCATGGAAAAATATCTCTCAATCGGTGAAGTTTCACGCTTACTGGACATCCCTGAGTCCACACTCCGCTTCTGGCAGGACAAAGGAATTTTCTCTGTTGAAAAGGGCGAAAATAATTACAGGCAGTACACGGTCTATGATTTGACCAATATCGCAGAGATTGCCTTCTACCGCAACCTTGGAATGCCCGTCCGGCAGATGGGACGTTTTAATCAGTTCTGTCTTGAAGATTATGACAAGGTTCTCGGTTCCGTCAAAGACACACTGCAGGCCAAATTAGAAATGTATACCGCCATGTATGAATCTGCCTGTCTGAAAAGCGAACATATCAAAAGCATACAATACTTGAAAACCGTAGACTATACGTACGAAAAAGTTCCCTTCGGCACTCTTGTCCGCTTTGAATACAGCGACCGTGAGCAATTGATCCGGTATACACAAAATCCCTCTCTTTACGTTCGTCTGATGGATTCCCGCGATCCGGAGCATGATAAGAACGACATCCGGGGAATTATTGTTTCTTCCGTCCGGGAACATGATACGCTGATTTGGCAGAAAAAGAAAGACAGTCTCTATGCCGTCTTTCTGATTGAGGAAATCGCTTCCGAAAATTATGTAAACGATATATCCAAAAAGCTCGGCACACTTCAGAAAAAACATAAGACAGGGATTCTCCTGGCCAATTTCCTGCTGGGAGAAACGGTGGATGGAAAGCGGATTGATTATCTCAAAGCATACGTTGAGATTCTTGATTCCTGATTTATAATCTCCACGACGGCGTGATTTTTGAACGATAACCCGCACGCTCCGCGAACATGTCACCGTTTTCAAGCAAAAAGGCATGCACTGTTCTGCCGCAGCAGTCAGTGCATACCTCATATTCAGGTCATTCTCTATGTCAGTTAAATTTTCTAGTATATAATCTTGTAGTTGTCAGATCCCTCGCCGTTGATTACGTAATATGCGGTATTTTCTTCCGGTTTTACATAAATTTCAACAGTCTTGATATCTGTCTCTTTGTGTCCTGCTGCCACATAAGCTTTTTTAGCCGCTGCGACTAGTTTTTCCACTTCTGCTTCTTTTCCTGCGTACTGTACATATACGGCAGTTTTAATTTCTTTCTTCACAGGAGCTTTTTTAGCAGGCGCTTTTTTAGCCGGAGCTTCTTTCTTTGGTGCAGCCTCTTTCTTCGGCGCAGCCGCCTTCTTTGGTGCAGCCGTCTTCTTCGGTGCAGCTTCCTTCTTTGGTTCTTCAGCCTTTACTTCCGGTGTCTTCACAATTTCTTTCACTTCCGGCGCAGCGGCTTCCGGTGCTGCTTCCTTTACCTCTGCTACAGGTTTTGCAGTCTCATTAACAACTGCCGCCTTTGTCTCAGTTTTCTTTGTTGCTGCCATCTACTTTTCCTCCTCAAATCAACTTATAAACAAACTTGCTCTGCTGCATTAATCTGCTGTTGTCGATTGAGGGAATTATAAGCCCAATTTTGCTTTTTGTCAACCTGGGAGAGCCTTCCATTCGACAGGCTTGTCCCCAAAAAGCCTTGAAAACACTGTATTTTTCTGTCACTATCCGCGGACAGCTCCCGTATTTTTATTTAAATATTACTAAATAAATCTGCCAGAACCCTGTCAAAGTAACAATACCAACCAAAATTGGCGTAATGTAACGAATCGCTATAATCCAGAGCTTTTTCAGCTTAAACGGCACACCGTCCCTCTCTATTTCGCTGATCAGATACTCCGGATGCCATTTCCAGCCAACATAGTAACACATGGTGAGTCCTCCCAGAGGAAGCAGGATGTTGTCCGTAATGATTCCGAAAAAATCAAAAACACTGTATTTGAGAATTGTAATATCTCCCAATACGCCAAAAGAGAGCGCACTTGGAATCCCAACAAGGAAAATAGCGCTTCCGATTATAACCGTGGCTTTGCGCCGGGACCATCTGAGCGTGTCAATTGCAAATGAAACCGGAACCTCCAGAAGCGCTATCGCGCTTGTTACCGCCGCAAAGAATACAAGGGCAAAGAAAAGGAATGCAAAGATAGGGCCTCCTTTAATTTCTGAAAACACCATCGGCAGCGTGCCGAAAATCAACCCCGGCCCCTGCTTCGGTTCAAGCTGGAACGAAAATACCGCCGGAAAAATAGCAATTCCGGCCAGAATGGCAATCGCCGTATCAAGTCCTGCGACTGAAAGACAGCTCTTCGGTATATTCTCCTTTTCGCTGAGATAGCTGCCGTAGGTAATTGTAATCCCCATGCACAGGCTGAGCGAATAAAATACCTGTCCCAAAGCTGCACTGACAGAACCCAGGCTGAATCCGGAACCCTCCGGTGAAAAAATGAATCGGAGTCCTTCCGATGCGCCGGGAAGCGTGACACTTCTCACAATAATTACAATAAGGAGGACAAAAAGCAGAGGCATCATAAATTTGCTGGCCTTCTCTATCCCGCTGATGCCAAAGAAACATATGGCGGTTGTAATTGCCATAAACACAAAATGCCAAATTACAGGTTCATTGCTGCTGATAAACATGGTAAAATCGGCCGGAGCCGCTAAAGTCGTGCCATAACTGATAATATATTTTATAATCCATCCGCCGATTACGCTGTAATAACTCAGAATGACGAACGCCGCCATCACGCCGAAAATTCCAACGATTTTTGCATGAGGGTCGATATCGGCATAGGCCTGTACCGGATCATGGCGCGTCTTTCTGCCGAGAGACATCTCCGTCATCATTACGGGAAGTCCCAGAATCACAATAAAGAAAAGATAGGCTATTAAAAACGGAAAGCCTCCGTTCCGCCCCATCAGATACGGGAATTTCCACAGATTACCGAGACCGATAGCCGCTCCCGCCGTTGCCATGATAAAGCCGAGCCTGCTGGCCCACTGATTTTTCGCTTGCATAAATTATGTCCTCATACTTTCTCTGTTAATAGTATTTCCATGTCACCGGTGTCTCTTCTTAATAAAGATGAATACCAGTCCGCTGACCCCCATCAGAATCGGATAGAAGCAATATGGTATTATGTCAAAGGGAGTCAGGCCCGTCAGGCTGGCCGCCGCCAGAAGCTGGGCTCCGTATGGAATCAGCCCCTGTCCCATGGAGCTGAACATATCCAGAAGGGATGCCGCTCTCCTGGGCGTCACACCGAAATCACTGCTGATTTCTTTGGCGATCGGTCCGGCCATAACGATAGCAACCGTATTATTGGCCGTACACATATCTACCAGCAGGGACAGAGCGGCAATCCCCAGTTCCCCGCCTTTTTCGCTGCTGATTCGTTTTCTTATAAAAGACAGAACAAAATCTATTCCCCCGTATTCTTTAACGAGAGCCACAATGCAGGCTACAATCATGGAAATAACCGTGATATCATACATTCCCATAATTCCGTCTCCGACATGTACGAACATCTCAGCAGCTCCAAAAGCTCCTGTGGCAAGACCCACAATCAGTGACAGCACTGTCCCTGATATCAAAATTATGAATACATTGATTCCGGCCAGCGCGCCAATCAATACCACCAGGTAAGGAAGTACCTTGAATATATTATAAGACAAATCTTTCACAACATAATCAGTCTTTCCACCCAAAACGAGAAAAATAAGCACCGTCACAATCGCGGCCGGAAGCACAATCATGAAGTTTTCACGGAATTTATCCTTCATCTCACATCCCTGCGTTTTAACCGCAGCAATCGTCGTATCGGAGATCATGGACAGGTTGTCCCCAAACATGGCCCCGCCCACAACAGCCCCTGCACAAAGCGCCAGCGAAAAACCTGTTTTCTCGCTGATACCTACGGCAATCGGTGCGAGAGCCGTGATTGTCCCGACGGAAGTTCCCATTGAAATAGAAATAAAACAGCCAATGACAAAGAGTCCTGCAACAGCCATTCCGGAAGGCAGGATAGCCAGTCCCAGGGCCACCGTGCTCTCCACTCCGCCTGCCGCCTTAACCGAACCGGAAAAAGCACCGGCCGCCAGGAAGATCAGGCACATGGTGATGATGTTCTCATCCCCCACTCCTGCAGCCGCCAGCCTGATTTTTTCGGCAAATTTCAGTTCACGGTTCTGTGCAAAGGCAACGACAAGCGCTATCAGAAATGCAACAATGGCAGGCATACTGTAAAAATCGCCTGTAATGAATCCCGATCCGAGAAAGATTAAAAGAAACACAATAATAGGAAGAAGCGCTGACGCCCTCCCCTTTTTTTCATTTTGACTCATGATGATCCCCCTGTTATTAGTATTAGATGATATATCTGCCATAACCAGACATTATAGTTCATTATTATATACGATTTTTGGATTTGTTTCAATATGGAGATTTAACTGAGGTTGGGAGGACGCGTCCGGAACGGACCATGTCCGGTGTGGTGAGGGGGGCTGGCTGAGTCTTCCGTCCCTTGGGTAGGTTGGTCGTGAAGGGGGAATCCGGCCGGAAT